>Ga0180438_10001995_pt1 | contig 34569 bp, 61 predicted proteins | sample SS_ome_12_FD_132455 | JGI IMG/M metagenome (GOLD analysis project Ga0180438, IMG submission 132455) | Hypersaline lake sediment archaeal communities from the Salton Sea, California, USA - SS_3_D_2 metaG | ecosystem: Environmental > Aquatic > Non-marine Saline and Alkaline > Hypersaline >... | reverse complement strand
TATATTTACTCCATCAATTAACAAAGATCACAATTTTAAATTATCATTTATTGAAGGATAGTATGTGATACAAATCAGAAAAATGTGTTCAATTATTTTTTCCATGATTAATAGAATATTAATAATCTTTAAAAATAACGCCGACAGGGAAGTCTTTACTACTCTTAATCTAGAAGTTTCCCGAACCTTCGGGATTTCAGGCATCACGCACTTGGATGCTTTTCAATTAAGTAATTCTGATAAACATTCCCAATCTCTATCTCTGTGGAAGAGCCCATGGTGTACCATTAATGCACCATGGGAGGCTTCCAATGGCTCGTCCTTCCTAGAACGTTGGCCGTTAAAAGGCTCACTTAAGATACTGTCGGCTTTCGGAGCTCGTCTTGTCAGATTATCTACGGTTAATGGCCATAGAGTAAAGGACGAACGCTCAACATTTTTACTAACATGTCGAACTCCTCCTTTTATGATGGGCTTAATTACCCATCTTTACATGAAATTTAAAGGACTTTTTTATGGATATTAACATCATTCAACAATTTAAAATCGCTTTAATCCTTGCCAATATGGATTACAAGAAATTTGCCGACCAGCATGGCGTGTGCAAGCAGCATGTATCGCAAACTGTTGCAGGTTTATCCGTTGGTCTCAGAAAATCCAGCCGTATAGAAAATGCGATTAAAGAATTTACCAATTCCCAGATGATCGTTTTAAGAACAATCCTGAATAAAAAAGCAGCTGCTTAAACAATCAAATATATAAAAATATGTTTACAATGTAAACAACATAGAATAGTTTTATTCAATGATAGCAAAATATAATTTCATATCATTAAACAATGAACTGCATTTGGCACCTACCGAGATCGAGAAATTGATTGAAGTCGGTTTACTTCTTCCGGAAGGGTGGAAAGAGACCAATCATCTAAAAAAGATGGGAATTATAAAAAATGATTTCCAGGATTGCCGGTGGGACAGGGAAGAGGTCGAACGATATAAAATCATTAGAGATCTTATCAGAGATAAACATGTGCATTTTTACAAGGCTGTAAGCCATCAGATTAATGAGATCAGCATCGAGATAAACAATAAGCTGAATGGCCTTAATGAAAAAATTAACAGCCTCAGATTTGATTTTATTTCATTAAGGACTCGTCTGGATCGGCAGGAATTAATGCTGGATTCAAAAAAATTCTGTGAGATTACTGGCTATAAGATTCAGACTTTCCGCAATAATATGATTAAGATCGACAAAGAAAATAGAGTTGGCCGGTTGAACATTAAATTCTACGATCGATTAATCTGGCATAAGATTGGAAACAGATGGTTTACACCTTTAATGGATTTTGAAGAACTTCGTTCTGGATTTCATTATGAGCTTTGGCTTGAAGAAAAAAAGCGCAAAAAAGAATTTCAACCTAAACCAAAGATAGATTTAAATAAAAGAGAAGTATGAACCGGTATGTTAAAGATACTTTTAAAATTTAAAAATTGAGAGGATTGTTAAAAATGGCTAGGATTCACCCATACAATTGTTACATAATATATAATACATATCTAGTCAATAACTACTCCTCTAAGTTCTTCTATTTTAAGCACATACCGTAGTTAATTCCATACTTCTCCATATTACAATATTAAACAATGTACTTTCAATATGGAGAAATATTACATGGAAACCATTTATTTACCTATCGACATGGATCAGAAAGATTCTGCCGAAGCAAAAAGACTTTTCATTCATACAATCGAACAAATCAACCAAAACAACATTTCTCTCACCAAATTACACGAAGATAAGCTCGGGTTTTTAGTCAGATCATTCAATAGCGGAAATCTGAACGTCACCAATCTAAAAAAGGCGCTAATATTTGTAATTAACGAATCCATAAACCACAAAATTAATTGAGGATATTATGGAAAAGTTACAAGCAAAATTTCTTGGCCTGCAGGAAATGCCAGGGAATAAATATGCTCCTCAGGTAAATATCCGGACTGGTAGTATTGTGCATACTAATACCTATAATCCAAAGAAACATGATTTAAACGCTGATGAAATGCAGAAAATATCAGATATGATGCGCAAATACGGTATATCAGCAAAACAAATTATCATCGATGAAAATTAATTCATTATCGATCTATACCGGCCATTCGGCCTGTAAAGTTATTTGGCTTCATTTGAAAGCAAAGATAAAAATAAAACTTAAAATATTTTATAAGGCGATATGGAAGAAGCATTAAAACTAACAATCTGCCCTAAATGTATCGGCTGCTCTAATCAAAGATGTCTACATCTTGGTGCAACCATGGTAACGTTCAGAGCAGAGCAATTAGTAGGGTACCCACTTAATAAATGCAATACAAAAGTTAAATATCCTTCTTTAAAACCTTTGCAAAATCATCTTAAAAAAATAAGAAATTTAAAATCTATAGGAGAATTAATAGATGGATAAAGAAGAAGTTATCATTGATGAACCTCAGCAAGATTTAGTTGCTTATTCTGAATCCGAGGTAGATAATATTCTGGTTATTGCTGAGAAACGTCTACAATCAATAAAAAGAATTAAGGAATTCGCGCTTTCACTTACAAATGAATCAAATTGGCTCGAAATGGGTGGAAAGCCTTATCTGGATGCAGCCGGCTGTGAAAAAGTAGCCAGGCCTTTTGGAGTGAAAATTAAATTTGCAGATCCTAATAATCCTTACAGAAAAATTACCGGCAGTGATGAATTAGGTGAATATTACATTTATATATTTTTCGGGAAAGCCTTAATGGAAGGGGGTAGGGATGAAATCGATGTAATAGGGAAATGTTCATCCCGGGATAAATTCTTTGCCCAGGTTGATGGCCAATTAAAACCGATCAGCGAAGTAGATGAACCTAATATTATGATGAAGGCCTATAACAATATGTTTATGAACGGAGTGAAGAGGCTTTTAGGACTTAGGAATATGACCTGGGAAGAAGTCAAAAGGGGAACCACAAAGGAGAAATCGGCAAAAATAGATTATCACTCCAGGAAAGCTGAAACTGATCCGGACATAGAAAATAAAAAGAAAGAGATTATTGCCAAGATTGAAAAATTATTAAATGAAAACGCTGACGTGGCCAGGCATCAGGAAATCTTAGAGAAACTTACAAAATATAAAGATCTGCCTAAAGCAAAATCTACAAATGATTTAAAAAAATTTACCCTTGCAAGATGCACTGTTTTATATGGCAAACTGAAGAGAGAATTTGATATTAAAAATGGTAATGGAAAACCAAAAGAGGAAAAATCGAAAGAAAATGAAACAGGAGAATTACCATTATGATCATCGAAAAAATCTATGAAGAAAAAGCTAAAAAAATAAAGGCTTATCCCTGTCATGTAAACAGAGCATCAAATCTTGGAGATCCTTGTATCAGGCGATTGGTTTATGAGCGTACTCACTGGCAGGAAAGATTATTGCATGATGTTCATTTACAACTTCTTTTCGATGAAGGAAATAACCAGGAAAAAATTGTTGTACGCGATTTGCAGGATGCTGGTTTTGAAATCTATGAACAACAGAGATCATTTGAGATTAAAGATCTTCAAATTACCGGACACATGGATCTGAAATTAAAAATTTCTGGAGATGAAACATTATATCCAACCGAAATAAAGTCCATGGCTCCTCATATCTTCCAAAAAGTAAATCAGGTATTAGATTTTTACAACAAGTCATATCCATGGCTGCAAAAATACCCTCCTCAATTACTTCTTTATATGTATGCCTCAGATGAAGAAAGAGGAGTCTGGATTTTAAAAAATAAATCCACCGGTGCCTTGAAAGAAATATGGGTTGATTTTGATTATGACCTGGTGGATGAAATTTTCTGTAAAGCCCAAGTAATTAATGAGCACATAGAAAATAAAACTATGCCGGACCGGATAGAAGATCTTGAATTATGTGCCAGGTGTCCTTTCAGGCATATCTGTTTGCCGGAAAGAGATTTTGGTAAGGGAATTATAATCGAAGATGATGAAACATTGACTGAGATGATCGATCGCCTCGAGGATCTAAAAGAATCTTATTCTGAATACATTTCATTAAATAAGAAGATTACAGAATCGGTAAAAGAGAAAGACAATTTTATTGTAGGCAATAGATATCATATAACCGGCAAGTGGATTGACGTAAAAGAACGGATCCAGTATGCCTATAAATATTGGAAGAAAAATATCATTAAAATAGCCTGAGGGAATCATGAGTAAAAATCTATTTTGGTTAGGGGCATGGTTCTTTGCTTTAGCAATAATTGCCTTTATAATTCTAATATCTCAATGTTAACATTATCTGAGCATCTCAAAAATAGCACAATAGATTGGTTTAATGCACCATATAATAAATCCAGGATTATATCTATCTATGAAATAAAAAAGAATGTAGAAGAATATAACCAAAATATAAATGACTTAACTGAGACAATGGAAACAAAGCAAAATTATAAAATAATGGAATTCCTATTTTGGAACGTCAGAATAATATCAATGAGATAATTGAAAAATATGAATCTGATCTGGTTCATTATAAGATAATTGACCATGGAAAAGCATTATTGGTAAGAGAATTTTTAAAAGATTTATATAAAATAAAAAGGAAAATTGAAGCATTGGAAGCCATAATTAACAATAAACAAATAGATCTTTTTGGAGGTTTTTAAATGCAAATAGAAAAAATCAAGATCAACAAAGATAGCTCTATCGCTGTCGAATTCAGCGAAATTATTGCTGAGAAAGAAGAAGGCGATATCTACAGGAAAATCCGGATCAGGTCCAATAGTCCTGCTCACAAAGGTTTTTATGACGTGCTCACAAAATTAAAACCTTATGCCTGTTCAATGATCGAATTACCGGAGAAAGAAGAAAAAAGAATTTCCGTAAAAGGGATTACTTTTAACCGGACCAAGGAAGGAATTTTGGGAGTAGTATTACATCTAGAAAGGAAATTAGATTATACTGATATTCCAATTGTTATAAAAACACCTTGTAATATTGAAGAACCATATAGTAACAATGGCGGTTATGCTGGTAATGTTTTGGATCCTGGATGTGCATCTTTTTTATATACCCTTATGGAAGAGGCAGAAAAATATGTTTCCGGATTCAGAGAACAGGCAGAATTGAATCTCAAGCAGGAATCTGTTTTATTATGACAAATTTCTTTTATCATTTAACGAAAAATAATTGGGGATTTCCTTGGCATATTATTTTAGCCTGGGCAGGTTTTATGTTTGGGATAGGGATAACCGGAAACAGTCATCAAGGCATTGTTTTGGTTTCGTTTGTGATTATAACAATTGGAATATTGTACGAAAAAAAACAGGATTTTAAACCAGATTGGTGGCAGGATATGATAGCAAATTTTTCAGGGATAATTTTGGGAATTTTATCAATTTTATGGGTTTTGTGATGTATACATTTGCATCTGCCTCTCAGAGATTAAGATATGAAATACGCTCAAGAGTCAATATATGCCAGATCCAGATGAATATATGTACTTGGGAAAAGTTTTTTAAAACCGTAATGAGTGAAAAAGATTATATCAAAAATATCCGCGACCAATATCATAAACCAATTAAAAAACGAAAAAAAATAATCTTATTTACTGCTGATGATTATAAAATAGAATCTAGAAATGGCAAATCCACAAATTGAAAATGGTTACACTAGGATAGCTAATTCGATATTAGGCGCTTTAGCGAATATTAGAATACCAGGAGAATCAAGACAATGTTTAGACTTTATAATAAGGAAAACTTATGGATATGGTAAAAAAAAAGATTCGATTTCGCTTTCCCAGTTCGTCGACGCAACTAGTATCCCTAAGAATAGAATATGCAGGGCTTTAGGCAAATTAAAAGATATGAACTTAATCGTTACCCAAAAAGAGAACGCCATCCATACAACTTATTGTTTTAACAAGGATTATGATGCCTGGAAGCCATTACCCAAAAAGAGAACGTTACCCAAAAAGAGAATGACCATTACCCAAAAAGAGAATAATCGTTACCCAAAAAGAGACACACAAAAGAAAGAAAGAAAATATACAAAAGAAAGATGGTCAAAATTTCCAAAGGAAATATTTGACCTTTACAATTTTTTTATTTCAATCTTAAACGAAAAAGAAAAAAAAATATATGAACCTAAAACTGATAATCAAAAATGGGAGTGGTTAGATACTCTCGATAAATGTCATAGGATAGATAGATATGAATATTGGCAGATTAAAGATGTCATCGAGCATTATCGCGAAGATGAATTTTGGAGCAAGAATTTCTACTCCGTTAAAAAATTAAGAGAAAAAAATAAAGATGGCGTAAAACGTATAGATGAATGGTATATGAAAATAGAAGATTTATTGGAGGCTCCGCATGCCTAAGAAATCAGAAACTGAAAAATTAACTCCAAGAGAATTTTATTTAAAAAAACTCCATGAGATAAAAGAACGATTGAGCAGAGATGAAATTGTGCAAAGAAAAGAATTCGATATTACTGTATACTATGCTGAGAATCATAGGTGTTTGTCTTGTGGAAATCCAAAGGATTTAATTTCACCAAATGAGTGCAAAAGATGTATGACCGAAAGAAAAAGTGAAGAGTATGTTAATTGGTATGTTAAATCAAAAGATAAAGTTAAAACAAAAATAAAATTTAGTGATTCTGATTACGAATTACCATTTTAAAAATCAGGGTTTGGGGCAATGGAGGAAATGTTAAGAATCGTGCTCTTTGAAATATTTCGGCAAGAATATTTTAAGCACCTTAAATCTATTCTTAACACATATGAATCAAAAGTCAGACTGAATAGTTTGATTTTCTGGTTAGCTAATAAAAACGTGGTGTACGTTCCCTGATTTTATTTAAAGGCAAAATATTATGACATTAAAATTATTTTTCCCAGGCATACCATTCAGCAAGCAATCGGTAAGGGCTAATCCTGTCTACAATCGAAAAACAGGAGAACCGGTGATTTATAAAGACAAATTAACTGGCAAGAAAAGAGTTTTAATAAGCTTCCATCAGCCAAAGAAAGTTGTAGAGCAGGAAAAATCTATAAAGGCAATGACAGCAAAACAAATTCCTAAGAATTTTACTCCCTTCAGGGGACCGGTTATTGTAAAAGAATTGTTATTTGTATTTCCTCCTCTTTCAACCTGGCCGAAATATAAACTTTATGATTTAGCCCAGGGGAAAGTATTCTACAAAGACACAAAACCAGATATCACCGATAATCTGTGTAAAGGCTTATTCGATGCCATGGAAGGAATTATTTACATGAATGATTCGCAGATTTGCGAACAAGGCTTAACCAGAAAGATCTATGGTCTTAAGCCTGGGATATATTTAACGATTGAAGGGAATAAGGAGCAAAGCAATGAGTGATGATTCAATAACAATCGATGAATTACGTTATGAAATTATTAACTGCAAAACTAAAGAATATCGTGAAAAATGTCTTGATGAATTACAAAACAGACTCCAAGTACGAATTAAGGAATTAAAAAAAAAGAAAGTTGATATAGAGTTAAGATATGTTAAAAAGTGTCATGATGCTATCTCTATGCTTGAAGGTTGGGAGGGACAAGAACAAGAAAACAAGCAATTAAAATCTGTACTTGAGGAGATAATAAAAAGAATTAAGAAGGCTGGTTATTACGACCTTGATAAAGCATGTGCAGATTTGGAAGCAATAAAAGAAATAGCATTAAAGGAGATTAAATAATGGAAATAAACGAGCAAGAAGTAATTGAAAAAATGGATGAATTAGAAAAAATTGCGAAAGTAATAGGTTATCATTTTTGGAAATGTGAAACAGATCAACAGGCAATAAGATTGGGAATGGATTGTGCCATAGAAATAGTGAGGGAGATAAAATAATGTTATACTTTTTTAAACAACTGGCAAAGTATCCGAAGGTTGAGAAGGCTATATTTATTTATATTACTAATGATTTTGAATATGAATTTCAAATAAAAAAGTATGGGAACATGGATATAAATAGATGTGGAGATTATTTTGATTACCGCACATTATCAGGCTGGATAGATGCATTTTTTCGGGAGCATTATATATTTTTTGAAATATTTGCAGCACCTAATCCAAGAGAATTTTGGTTTGAAATTAACAGGCGATATAGAATGGCACATTACAGGAACTACCAACAAGCCCATATCGCTGCATGGCTAAAAGCTGCTGAGATATTGGAGGGAGAGATATGAGATTAAAAATAGCATGGATGATACTTTATTTTTTTATTTTTGTATTTTTAATATTTATATGGCAGATGAAATCTTAAAGGAGCAAAGCAATGAGTGAATTAACAGATATGATAGCAAAGTTAAGAGATACAGCATTTATCAATAATAAAACTTATTTTAGTGTTCGCTATGTGCATGATTTAAATAAAATCCTTGAACTAATGGCAAAGGAATTGAAAAAACATGATAAGGATATTGATAATTTATATGAAATTAAAAATCATAAAGGTTGAGATATGTCATATTATTGTAAGAAACATGAAATACAAGCAAATTATATTACCTGTTATCATTGTTATGCTGAACTCAAAAAGCGTGTTGAGGAATTGGAATGTCTTGAAAATAAATACAAGGCAGATATTAATAAATGGTATGATGAAAACCAGCGATTGAAAGAAGCAATAGGGGAGATAATATTATATATAAGAAAGTATCAAAATTTCACGAAAGCATTAGAAATAGCACAAAAAGCAAAGGACCATAAATGACTTATTGGCAATTATTAATATTCATCGTTATATGGGGTGTTACTGACCGGATCCGGGAGATAGCAGTATTCCCTGGATGGAAATCTATATTCGGCGAATGGTTTGATAGATATTTTACTCCTGAGTGTCCTTACTGGAATCCCTTCAGAGATGGATATCATACATTCAAAATAATTCCTGTTTTATATATCACGTGTATAATTTATATAAATAATACCTGGCAACATGCTTTTCTGATCTTATTGATTTGGGCGGTCAGCCAGGGTATGGGTTTAATTTTTAAAAAGGAGAAATACCATGGCTAAGAATTTTTTTATTGTTGGGCTTAAGAAACGAAGGAATCGTGGCAATAGTTTCCCAACTGTTATTAAGAGAACAATCAAGGCAGACAGTGAAGGTAAGGCTAAAGAATTGTTCGAGAAGGAAAATTCTTTTTATGATGCAGTAAAGATTGAGACTGAGGATTTTGAAGTAGTGGCAAAGAAAGAATCTGATGTTGAAACCGAAGAAGTTGAATCAATCCCAGAAGAGAAAGAAGTAAAACCAATGAAGGATCCTAAAGATGGCCACACAAAAACTAGATAGTGCTTTTCAAAAAGCAATCGTTAGGACTGCAAACAAATTGCTGGTGAGGGGTCGCAAAGTTACTACACAAGAAGTAAGGAAAGTATACAATATAAAGGCATCTCTTCTTAAAGATCGGATAGTTATGAAGCGTGCCTCGAAGAATAATTTGTTTGCTTATCTTGCCATCAAGGGCAGAAAATTAAGGCTTATTCTTTTCGGAGCCAAGCAAACAAGCAAAGGCGTTACTGTACGCGTGAAAAAAACCGAGGGGCGTAAATTAATACGCAGCGCCTTTATTCGTGCACGTGGTAGCAAAGAACATGTCTGGAGGAGATTAGGAAAGGAACGGCTGCCGATTGAACCACTCTTCACAGTATCGCCGGCTAAGATGTTTGAGAAAGAAGGAGAGAGGGCATTTAGACAGATGGTCGAGAAAGAATTTGGGCCAATGTTTAAACATGAGTTGGACTTTTATTTGGGGAAATTATCATGAAAAAACTTTTATTTTTATTAATCTTATTTCTATCTGTTAATATCGGATGCGCGCAGACAATTAAAGTGCCATTGTCTATTGTGTGGGATTACGATTATAATCCCGGAGATAATTCAACCAATATTTATTTTGAAATTTTTCAAAACATTACTAAAAATGATACAAATTATGTGAGGATAGATTCCACTTATCAAAAGGAATTAAGATTGCTAAACTATGATAACCTTTATACGGGAGATATCAGATATATATACTGCAGAGCGCATAGAACTTACGATGATGCAATTAGTTTTAATTCCGATACAATTGAATCAAGATTCCCTGTCATATTGACTAATCAGCCTTATGAATTTATTGAAAAGTATATCATTCTGAAGAAATAAACTTGAAAAATATAAAATTAAGGGGCTTCGAAGGGGCTTCCAAGCCCCCCAGGTATAGTAATAGTATAGTACTAGTATAGTATAGTAAAGGTATAGGTAAGAGTAATAAGGAATTGTAATGGATAAAATCAATAAAATTTCTATGGAAGATTTTTATAAATTAAAATTACATGAACACATATCCCTTACTGGAAGCATTGCTATTATGAGGGTACCTGGTGGCTGGATATATTATTGGGAAGGTACAAGTTGCTTTGTTCCGTATAGCGGTGAATTCGATGAGAGATTTGGTCCATGATGATCTTCATTCAGAGTGAAAATTGCTTAGGTTCTTCCCAGAGCATCGCCGTGAGGATACACCTGATCGCAAGAATTCATCAATTACTGAGGTTTGAAAAGTGGTTGCATTAAAATGAAAAAAAATAAATTAATTTCTGAAAATAGGATTGGAAGATTTTATATCTCAGAGAATTTAATAAAGACTGAAAATGTTCATTATGATATTTTCTCAAAAGTAATCATAATTAAATGTGAATATATTTTTCATAATAAAATATTTGAATATATGGGATATTCAAAATTATTTGATCAAATTGAACCTGGGCATAAAGTACCAAAATATATTTTTTCAGTTAAATATAATGGTCAAGTAATAGCAGAAAGATTACATGAATAAAAATCAATTAATCGAAATTTTAAAAGAAATAGAATCTGGCAAAGATGGTCAAATGATTCCATATGATATTATTTTAAAAATTGAGAATATCAGAAAAGCATATCTTTTGGAAGATCTGATTTATATCCTGGAGCGCTTAGATGATTAAAGAAAAACCAATAATATTTTCTACTCCAATGGTCCAGGCAATTCTTGAAGATAGAAAAACTCAGACCAGAAGAATAATTAAACCACAACCTTTTGGACTATGTTTGGATGTTAAATTTAAAATGCATCCAGATGCTTTCCCTTTACTAACAAATGTAGATCCACAAAAATTTGAAGCTAAATATTGTCCATTTGGGAAAAAGAACGACACACTCTATGTAAAAGAAACATTTAGAGATTTTCCAGAAAAAGGAGATATTTATTATAAAGCGGGAATGGCTCAAGATTTAGAAATTAATTTCAAATGGAAACCATCAATCTATATGCCAAAATGGGCAGCAAGAATATTTTTAAAAATAAAAGATATCTTTATTGAGTCATTACAGGACATAACTTCAATTGAGGCAATTAAAGAAGGTATTTTTTATGATGAAAAATTAGAGGGCTATGTCGCCGACCAGGAAGGAAGGTGCTATCATGGATCTGATCCTATAATTTCTTTTGCTAATTATTGGGATATGTTGAATAAAAAAAGAGGTTATCCCTGGGATTCAAACCCTTGGGTATGGGTAATTGAATTTGAGAGAATAATATGAACAATGGTTGTTTCAAAAAAGGGGTCCGTCACAACCCGGAGACAGAATTCAAAAAAGGACATATCCCATGGAATGTTCGGCACCATGAAGAATTTTTGGAAAAACTAAAAAGCCCAAGAGCGCATCGAATGAAACTTACACAATTTAAAAAAGGGAATCAACCTCATAATTGGAAACCTGTCGGTACAATATCGATACGTAAACATGATTACAAAGAATCAAAACCTGCATACAAATATATTAAAATAAAAGAACCAAATGTTTGGATGAAATATCACAATTATATCTGGGAAAAAGAGAACGGCAAAATATCCAAAAGCCATATTATAAGATTTATTAACGGCGATTCTATGGATTGCAGATTGGAGAATTTACGCTTGATAGACAGAGCCCAAAATGCCAGGTTAAATTCAAATTACAATACCGATAAGTATATTGCCACAATAATGGCCAGAAAAAGAGGAAAATTTAACGGAGAAATAGACAAGAAATTAAGAAACCATATTATGAAGTATCCTGAATTAATTGAATTTAAAAGAACGCAATTAAAGATAAAGAGAACTTTAAATGACCGAAAAAGAAATAAATCATATCAAGATCAAAAAAGCCTTAAATGATCTGATTGGGAAGAAAATTCTATATAACACACGTGAATACAGTATTAAAGACTGGCGATCAAAAGAAGGAATTATAATTATTGTAGCCGAGCCTGAATGGATAGAATTAATTGAAACAACAGCATTTGGTAAAATAAAAAAAGAGTTTTTGCCGATTGAAGATGATAAAACATATGATTTATCATTGCTGCCATCTAATGGTGCTTCTAAACAATTAAAGGAAATCCTCCTGGAGAATATAAAAAGCGTTACAAAAGATCCGGAATATGTTAATCAGGCAAATGCAATCAATAAATCGGCTCAGGCATTGATAAATCTGGTGAGATTAGAATTAGAAATGGTGAAATTAAAATCGAAAATTGATTAATATGAAATTAGTATCTAAATCAGATTTCGCCAGGGAAATGAATATCTCTCCTCAGAGAGTACATTCTCTGATCAAGAAAGGCATGATCTATGTCCGGAAAGATGGTAAAATCAATTTAGATAAAGCGAAAAAAATCCTTGAAGATAACCGGAGTTTACTCCCTCAAAAAGATACTAAATATATTGATGCCAGAGCGCAACATGAAATAATAAAACTCAAAATAGCAGAGCTTGAATTGAAACAGAAAAAAGGTGAATTGATCGAAAAAGAAAAAGTTATAAAATATTGCCAGGATATAATTTCAATTTCTAAATCTAAAATATTATCTATCCCGGTTAAAGTCGCTCCATTAATTGTTGGAATGACATCGATTAAAAAAATAAAAATCATACTTGAGAAAGAAATCCATCAGGCATTAAATGAATTAGCGAGGCTTAAGAATGTTGCTTAAAAATAAATTCCAAGTATTATTTATCCATGACAAGAATGAAATAATCGGGCATGTTATAAAAGAAGACAGATCTCTAATTGGATGTATCCCCCATGGTTTGGATGCGTCGAATTGTCTATCTATAAGCATTATTGGAAAAATATTAGAATTTAAAAAAGTGAAAGATAAAACATTAATTACTAGATTTGAAATAGCAGGTTTTCAAGGAGGTAATATGGATCATTTTGAAATAGATAATTATTTTACTTATCACCAACCGAAAGATGATCAGGCAGCTAGATATCAAGCGATAAGAGAAGCTGCAAAACAGCTTGGTTATGCTATAATTGATCATACTCCACAGTGCGCTGATCAGACTGCAGCGATCAGAAAGATACGCGAAGCAGTAATGACAGCAAATGCTGCCATAGCATGCAATGAATAAAATAAAATGTCCAAACTGTAAATCACATAAAATTACAATTATGAAAGATCCAAATTTTATAATTATTCAATGCAAAAAATGTGGATTTATGATCAATAAAAAAGTAAAAATATACGGCAATAACTTTATTATAATTAGGGAATAATGTTATCAGAAATAATGAAATCCTGGTCTCCTCCTCCACTACTTAAAGTAAGTACATGGGCTGATAAATATCGAATGCTATCTCCGGAGGCATCAGCTGAGCCAGGCAAATGGAACACAGAACGTGCAGCATATCAAAAAGGCATCATGGATGCCGTTAATGATCCGGATATTGAGACTATCGTATTTATGAAAAGTGCCCAGGTAGGAGCGACAGAAATCCTGAATAATATTTGCGGATATTTCATCGATGTGGATCCTGCTCCTATTTTGGTTGTGCAGCCAACTATGGAAATGAGAGATACCTGGTCCAAAGATAGATTTTCTCCAATGATCCGGGATTCTGAAAGAATAAGGCATAAAATAAAGGATCCTAAATCGAGGGATTCAAACAATACGATAAAACATAAAGTATTTACTGGCGGTCATTTAACAATTGCTATTTCCAATTCTCCTGCTTCATTATCATCTAGGCCTATTAGAATTGTATTACTCGATGAAATAGATCGCTATCCTGCATCAGCCGGAGCCGAAGGTGATCCGGTTGGCCTGGCAATTAAACGAAGTGAAACATTTTGGAACCGGTTCAAACTTTATACATCAACTCCCACCGTAAAAAATCTTAGTCGTATTGAATCAGCCTGGAATGAGACTGATCAGAAAAAATATTTTGTTAAATGCTGGAAATGTAAAACTTATCAGGTTATGATCTGGGGGCAGGTGAAATGGGATAAAAATGAGAATGGAAATCATCTTCCTGACACTGCTTATTATGAATGTGAAAAATGCCAGGCCAGATGGAATGATGTTCAGAAATTAGAAGCTGTCAGAAAAGGAGAATGGAGGGCTACAGCAGTAGCGAAAAGAAAAGATATGACTGGCTTTCATATTTGGGAAGCTTATTCTCCCTGGTCTACTTTCTCAAAAATGGTTACAGATTTCCTTGAGAAAAAAGACAATCCGGAACAATTGAAAACTTTTGTTAACCTTACTCTCGGCGAACTTTGGGAAGAGGAAGGCGAAAAAGTTGAATCAAACATTTTGTATTCCAGACGTGAAAAATATACTGCTCAGATACCGGCAGGAGGTTTAGTTTTAACCGCAGGGGTGGATGTGCAAGATGATCGTGTTGAAATCGAAGTAAAAGCCTGGGGGAAAGGGGAAGAATCCTGGAGTGTTGACTATGTAATTCTTCATGGCGATCTATCTTCTGAAAAATTCTGGAAAGATCTGGATCAGAAGTTGCAGACTAATTATCAACATGAGGATGGAATAAATTTGGCTATTTCTTGCACGTGCGTGGATTCCGGAGGTCATTTTACAGAGCAGGTATATAAATTTTGCAAAGGCAAAGAATTAAGTAGAATTTATGCAATAAAAGGATCCAATGTTGTAGGGAGACCGCTGGTCTCAAGGCCATCGAAGTCGAATAAGGGCAATGTAAAATTGTTTTCAATCGGAACCGATACAGCAAAACAGATCATTTATTCACGTTTAAAAATGGATGAAACCGGATCCGGATATATGCATTTTCCTCTAAAATACGATGAAGAATATTTCAATCAATTGACTGCTGAGCGTGCAACCACAAGATACACCAGAGGATTCCCTCATAGAGTATGGGTAAAGGATCGGGCAAGAAATGAGGTGCTCGATGCTACGGTATATTGCATGGCAGCATTAGCAATTTTGAATCCTAACTTTGAAAAAATCGCGCAGAGTTTTAAAAAAATCAAAAATGAAATTGGCAATGTAGAAAAAGAAACTCATGTCGAACGAAAACAAAGAAAAAAAGGGTGGGTAAATAATTGGAAAAAATGATTAATGGTCGTACTGGCCGGCCTAAACAACATTTTAAAAAAGTACATCCACCCAGAATAAAACTTTACGAAGATACAATTGAAAAATTAAAAATTATCGCAGAAGAATCTAACAGAAGTCAATCAGATATTTATCAAGAGGCTTTAGATCAGTTTATTCTTAATCGCGCGAGAGTTAAAAATATTATAAGCTTATAAGGAGATCAAATGGAATCAATTAAAACTTTATTAAATGAGAAAAAAACTTCTCAATTCAGATATTGTAAAAAGTGTGAATTATATTGGATTAGCGGCGAATGCGGCACAGAGGAATGTCCTCATTATTTAATAAAATCCACTTTAAAATTTGTTGATGTGGAATTTAATACAAATCTTCTAAAATATGGAAAGAGTATAACAGAAATAACCTCCGATATAAATGACATTAATATTAAAATTAATAAAATGTCTGATCAAATCGGTCAAATAAATTCTAAATTAAAAAATAAAACAAATGAAAAAACGGATAAGGAAACGTTAAAAATAAAAGACAAAACAGAAAAGGGTACCCCAAAAGTAAAAAAAATAAAAAAATAATAATCACTTAAGCGTATAAATAATACATATTTATAAAAAATAGCAATTTTGCAAAATCCCCGGTAACCTAACAAAATCACATTTTTTTTAATTATTTTTTAGTTAGTTATCTTTATAAAAAACAATCCTTTATTAACCATTCCATAATCCCAAAGACTTTTGGGGTCTCTTTATTATCGAAATTTTTAGTTTGTAACTTCTAGACGAACTATGTCTTGGACATTTTATGGCTTCACATGCTAAAACAATGTTAGATGCTATCGAAGCTGTTCTTGAAGGCAGAATCGATTCTGATGTTGAATCCTACTCTATTGCCGGCAGGCAGATAACTAAAATACCCATCACTGAATTATTAACAATCCGGGAAAAATACAAAGCAGAAGTAAAAAAAGAAGAAGATGCTGATAACCTGGCATTAGGACTAGGCAACAAGAAAAAAATACAGGTGCGCTTTTGATATTTGAAAAATATTTTATGCGCCTAATGAAAAAAATAATGAAAAGGCAAAGTTATTCCGGGGCGAGTACAGGCAGGCTTTATTCTTCCTGGGCTTCTGCAAATTATTCTGCCGATTCGGAAATCAGAGCAAATCTTTCAACCTTACGCGGTAGAAGCCGGGAGCTTGAGCGGAATAATGATTACGCTAAAAAATTTATCCGCATGGTAAAAACAAATGTAATAGGATCAAAAGGCATTATGCTCCAGAGCAGAGTAAAAGACAATAACGGATCTTCTGATGTTCCGGCAAATAATCGAATAGAAGAAGGTTTTAGAAGATGGGCTAAAAAAGGCAATTGTGATGTAACCGAAAGTTATTCATTTCTTGATATTCAGGATATTGCAATGAGTTCAATTGCCCGCGATGGAGAAGTTCTGATAAGATTAATCAAAGGATTTGATAACGATTTTAAATTTGCGGTTCAGCTTATAGAAGCAGACCATCTTGATGAAAAATATAATTATGTTATTTCAAATGGCAATCATATCAAAATGGGGATTGAATTTAACACCTGGGGGAAAGCTGTTGCCTATCATATTTTTGAGAAACATCCCGGAGACGTTCCATTTGGGTACAGCTATGGTCAGAGAATAAGAATTAATGCTGATGAGATTCTTCATCTTTTCATCCCGGAAAGAATTAGTCAATCCAGAGGTATCCCATGGATGCACGCCGCAATGACCAGGCTTAATATGCTTGGTGGTTATGAGGAAGCGGAATTAACCGCAGCCAGAGTGGCATCTGCAAAAGGCGGGTTCTATACTAATAGGGCAGGCGAAGAATATACCGGTGATGATACTTCTTCTGAAGGGAATCCGATTCAGGAAGTAGAACCAGGGACATTTGAAACGCTTCCTGAGGGATGGGATTTTAAGCCATGGGATCCGCAGCATCCTACAAGTCAATTTGAATTTTTTGTCAAGGCGTGCCTTAGAGGAATTTCTTCGGGCCTCGATGTAAGCTATAATTATCTGGCCAATGATCTTGAAGGGGTCAATTATTCTTCCATCAGAGCCGGCGTACTTGATGAACGTGATGTATGGCGAAAGATTCAAACATGGGCCATTAATCATTTTATGCAACCTATTTTTGAAAATTGGCTTGAAATGGCTCTCCTTACTCAGCAAGTCAATCTCCCCTTATCGAAATATGATAAGTTTAATGCGGCATCCTGGATAGCCAGAGGCTGGCCCTGGGTGGATCCGAAATCCGATATGATTGCTGCGATTTCAGCCATAAAAATGGGGCTTAACACAGCAAGCAATATTGTCGGTGAGCAGGGAAGAGACCTTGAAGAAATATATCAGATGCTTGCGGAAGAGCAGAAATTGCGCGAGAAGTGGGGCGTAAAGACTGAATGGGATTTGAAAATGCTCGAAACATTATTGTTAGAAGAAAAAACAGAGGCATAAAAAATGAAAGAAAAATTAAAATTATATCGCGATTTTCAAATCAGGAAAGAAGATATAGACGAAGATAAACGAATTGTAAAATTAACATTCTCAAGTGAATTTCCGGTCGATCGCTATTGGTTTATTGAGATACTAGACCATAAACCTGATTCTGTTATGCTTGATAGATTGAAAGCAGCGGGGCCGTTGCTCGTTATGCATGACAGAGCCAAGCAGGTAGGTGTAATCGAAAATGCCAGTATTGGCAAGGATAAAAGGGGTTATGCCGAGGCCAGGTTTGGCAGATCTGTCTTTGCGGAGGAAATCTTTCAGGACGTAAAAGATGGAATCAGGCAAACTGTATCAGTGGGCTATATGCTCCATGAAGCGATACTTGAAAAAGAAACCGATAAAGGTCCAGATGAATACAGGGTTACGAAATGGGAACCTTTTGAGATTTCACTTGAACCGACACCGGCAGATTATACGATTGGTGTTAACCGGAATGTCGATTTAAAAAAATTTGATTTAAATATTATTAAGAACAGGAGTTTTGATATGAACGAAGAAGAAAAGAAAATATATGAGGAAGAAGCCAAAAGAAAAGCCAAGTCAGAAGAGGAGGCGCGGGAGATCAGAGTGAAAGCGGAAAAAGATGCCGATGAAATTCGGGTCAATGCACGCAAAGAGGAAACTGAGCGCGTAAAGGAAATAATGGCAATTGGAGAAAGATTTAATATGATCTCTGAATCGCAAACAGCCATAAAAGAGGGCACGAGCGTGAATGATTTTCGCAAACTGGCAATGGACAAACTGGATAATGTCAAGCATATTGATGCAAAAGTTTCTGACATCGGTATGAGCGAAAAGGAGATTGAAGAATTTAGTATCCAGAGGGCGATACAAAACATTTTAAACGGCACATGGAAAAACGGATCCCACGAAAAAGATGCATCAGATGCAGTGGCGAAAAAGAACGGAGTGGAGCCAAGAGGATTTTTTGTGCCTTCAGATGTTCTGCTGAAAAGAAAAATAGAACCCAAAGAACAATTCTATGCGGAGGCAGTGAGAAATCTGTTCCAGCGCGATATTCTTTCCTCTGCCGCATCCGGATTGATAGCAACCGATCATCTTGCCGGCAGTTTTATTGACCTGCTTCGAAATCGATCAAGAATAATTGAATTGGGCGCTGTTACTCTGGCCGGTCTCCAGGGAAATGTAAGTATTCCAAAACAAACCGGCGCGGCTACTGCCTACTGGATTAATAACGAAACAACGGATACTACAGAAAGCACTCCTACATTCGGCGCGCTGACAATGGGACCGAAGACAGTGTCCGCAAGGGTAGATTATACAAGAAAGATGCTTTTGCAATCTAATCCCGGGATTGAAATGCTTATCACCAACGATCTGATCAATGTCCTGGGATCAGCAATTGATTTAGCCGCCATTGACGGAGCCGGGACGGCGGAGCCTACAGGAATTCTCAATACGGATGGCATAGGCGATGTTGTTGGTACATCGTTAGATTGGGCTGCTATTGTAGAATTTGAAACCGATGTTGCTGCCGCAAACGGCGATATCGGAACAATGGCCTATCTCACGAATGCTACAATCAGAGGAATGATGAAAACGCGTGAGAAAGCAACAAGCACTGCTCAATTTCTATGCACGCAGAATGAATGCAATGGATATCCTCTGGCAGTTTCAAATCAGGTCCCCGAATCCACATTAATATTTGGTGTTTTCGCTCAAATCATCATGGGATTCTGGTCTGGACTGGATATTAAACTTGATGAGGTAACATTAGGCGATCGGGGTGGTATTGTAATTCGTGCTTTTCAGGATTGCGATATAGGAATCAGACAAGCTGTTGCTTTCTCTGCTTCCGATGAAGTGGATTAATTGAAAGAAATCTAAAACTAAATAGGAGAATAGATTTATGAAATTCTTAAATAAAAGTGCAATCTCTTTTGCTGTGATTCTTTTGCTGATGTTGCCTCTTTTTGCTGCTGAAACTAATTATGATGAAACAGCGGTCGGTGTGGATTATGCTGGCGTTTTGCTCTATAAAGGGACCATTACTTTTTCAGATTCCGGATCAGGAGATGCCTATTATACTCAGGGCATGTATACCGGTGGCAGTAATGTAGCCAATGGTTTGCTATATGCTATCTGTAGTGAAGTAGGGACAGAGGACGTAAATGTTCTTACTGAATATTCGTTCGATGGCGAAACCTGGATCACCGGCGAAACAATGGCCAATCTTGATGCATTAGGCACAACAGCCGTTGTGGATACTGTTGGTGTGGAAGCCGGAACTGTTTCTGCATTATTTGATGTAGCTCCATATACAAGATTAAAATTCGTAGCCGGTCAAGCTATTAATGCAACGACAGTTACCTGGGCCTTAATGCTGAAAAAAGATGCAGGTCTTGAAACTCAAAGATTACGAAAATCGGTAGATACACAATAATTGATAACTTCAAAAGATGGCTCCGGTTTAATTGCCGGAGCTTTTTCTAATAAGGAGAAAAATAAAATGCCAGAAAAACAAGTAAAAGCAACAGTAACAAGACCGTTCAGATATAATGGAAAAAGATTGGATCTAGGTTTCCAGGGAGAATTTTCTGAAGGTTTTGCTCGTGAAATGCTGGCTGCAAATAAAATTAAGTTAGGTAGTGCAAAAATTGATCAAAAAAAAGAAAATCCTTCTGAAAAGAAATGACGATAAAACAGCAAATTTTAGATGATATCGATGCTGTTTTTGATGCAGGATTGACTTTAAGTATTACTCACACTTATGGAATAACTGAAGAAGAACCAGATGGAACAGATGAAACATTAAAAGCCTTTTTAGATATGCCTTATGAAAGAGCTTTGAGTAATACAGAAATTGAATCTGCCAGCCCATCAATTCTGCTTAAAACTTCCGATATTGGCAATATCGATTCAGATAGCGAATTTACAATAAATGGAACTACTTATTATTATGCTGAAAAAGAAACAAACCAGGAGGGGGTGACAAGGATTTATATTAGTGAGGACCAGATATGAGCACAATCAGGCAGGATATAATTGATGAAATAGATACTTTATTAAATGCAATCAGTATTGCTAACGGTTATAGTTTTGATGTTGATGGCAAAGTATTTGAATGGCGCGATATTCCAATAAGTGAAGATGATTATCCCTGCATTATTTTCAGAGATGTACGCGATTATTTTAGTGAGGACTCTGAATCAGAGCATGTGTTGGAAATTGAAATCGCTGTTATACCAACACCTGGCAGCACTTCTACTGCTGCATTAAGAGATATGCTCCAGGATGTATTAACTGCATTTAGTGCGCTTGAAGAATCAAGTAATGTCGATGTTTCCGGATCTCAATATATGGGATCCGAAATGGAAGTTGAGCATCTTAAAAAGATATATGCCGGTGCCTCGATGCTTTTTAATGTTGAATATGTAACGGACCGGTGGGAGATATAAAATAAATGAAAATTTTTCCAAATAGGAGGTTAGTTATGAGGTTTTTTAAACCTAATTATTTATTCCTTTTTATTTTTTTAATTCTGCTCCCATTAGCAGTTTATGCTCAGGTTAATTTAGAAGATCCAATGGATTGGGGAGCATTGGGAGTAAATGTTGGTATTATAGGAGCAATTATCGCTCTTACCCAGATAGTTAAGGGATTCATCCCTGCTAAATTTGTTGTTTGGGTACCTATTGTATTGGCAGTGGCAGCATATTTCGCGACAGGTGCGGTAGAAGGACATCCTGAATATGCTCTCTACTGGGCTGCAGCAGCTGCGTATATGTGGAAGGTCGCTAATGTTGTGACTGGGAGCAAAGCACTATTCAAATCAAAGGAATAATTAAAATGGCAGAATATGCTATTTTCAAACCTGCTCTGGAAACAATAAAAAGGCTGAAGGCAAATATAAATCCTTCAGCCAATCCTATTGAACTTAAAAAACTTCCGAATAATGATGAAAATATCATAGATGCCTTATTAAGAGCGGCGCCTTATTACATTTTTAAATATGGAGACAAGGGACTTGAATATCTCAAGAACGTGACGGGAACCGCGTTTCCTATGAATGTTTTTTATGCAGGATTAAGATATGGTTTTAAATATATCAATAAGAGGCTACGGATAAAATAATGATTGCTCCTAAAAAAAGATCAAACGATGAGGAAGGTGACAGAAGTTACAAGCGTAGATCATTAATAGATTTCAAAACCGCTATGTTAATTGTTGCTGCACTTTTTGGTGGGGGAGCAACTGATCTGGGAGTAAGTATCGTTAAAGAGAAAATCGCTGAAGAAAATAAGATCAGAATAGAAAAGAATGAAACACGCATGGAAGGATATATCATTAGTCATGACAGAGAAGAAACACTAAGGGATTTAAATCTTTCTAATATACTTGAAACTATCAAGGATGACATAAAAGAAATTAAACAGGATGTCAAAAAAATTAAAAATGGTAATTAAAAAATAAATGATACCCAGACATTTGGCTGTAGCCTTAAAGGAAATTGGTATTATGGAAGTAGAAGGGAATAATTCAAATCCCAGAATAAATGAATATCTTGAATCTGTAGGAATGAGGGGTGATGACGAGATTCCCTGGTGTGCTGCATTTGTTAACTGGGCTTTAGAACAGGTTGATGTTCTAGGTACAAAAAGTCCGGCTGCCAGATCATTTTTAACATGGGGATATCGAATTAATGATCCTATGCTTGGTTGTATTGTTGTACTTAAAAGAGGATCAGGATCCTGGCAAGGTCATGTGGGAATATTTCTTGATGACTATAAAGGCTATATCAGGATTTTAGGTGGGAATCAATTAAACAGAGTAGGCATAAATGCTTATCCTAAAATTAAATTATTAGGATTCAGGTGGCACAACGATATTCAAAATTTGTAATTATTTTATTTAGAAATTTTATTTAATGACAACAAGAAAACCAATAATTACTTTTACATGCAGGATGCCTATTGCATTTAGTTCAAAAGCACCAAGCATAACTTTTACAGAAGGTTAAAATGCCGAGCACATTAGACACACATGCTGTTGAAGAATCTACTTATATTATCACTGCAAATTTTTTTGATGAAGATGGGGTAGCGGTTATTCCTGATGCCGGTTTGAAATGGTCGCTCGCCGATCGGGATGGCACTGTCATCAATTCAAGAGAAGATGTTGTGATTTCTGTACCGGCTGCTTCAGTAGATATTGTGCTTTCCGGAGATGACCTGGCATTGGATGATATAAACGATAATTTAAGGATCCTTACTATAGAGGGAACTTATGGGGATGACGATTATCCAATTAAGGATGAAGTAAGATTTTACATTGATAATTTAGTTAAGGTCACATAATTAATTTAAGGAGTTATTAAATGGCACGTACTTTAGCAAATATTCAGAAACGTCATTATCGTGTATTACATCGTACTCCGGAAGCGTATTCGGAACCGGCAGACGCAGCAGCATTCGCAACGTTTTTGGCAACATTTACGGAATTGGGATACTGCAGAGATAAGACAATTAAAGCTACGCTTGAATCGAGTGAGCAAGAACCTTTGGATGATGGCAAGAAAAAACACATGGGCTGGAATGGGCATTTGGAAGGGATTTTAATTCAGAGCGAAGTCGGAGATTATACTGCATATGAAACAATTGAAAATATTGAACAGGATATTCTTTTTTATAGTGAAGTAACTGGTATGTGCATATTTTTTCCAGAAGCTATTCTTGTTTTTAATGAATCAATATCTTCAGGCGATGTTGAGACTATTCCTTTTGCTTATGATGCAGAAGATTTGGCTACCAAGGCTGCTTTCCGATCCAGATTTGAAGAACCTCTTGTTTAAGGTAGGGGGCTCATGAGTCTGCATGCTGATTATATAAGACTCAGGAATAAAACAACAGATGCAAAAGAATCTGGCCATACTATTCAGTTATTGCCTGAAGGCGGATCTGCTCCTGGGGATCTTATTACCTGTCCTTCCGATGGAGGAATCTCCTGGCAATATAATTTTCCTGCTGAAGTAACCAATGGCCAATATACCGTTTATTTGAATGGCAACTCATTAATGAATGATGGTGAAGAAGTAGTTATAAAGGTGCAAAGAGATGTATTTAAACCGTGGAATGATTAAAATAATATTTTTTATATGCCTTTGTGCATCTTTGCTTTTTGCTCAATTCAGAGCAGACAGTATAAGGGTTGATTATAAATTATATCTTGGCGATACAGAGGTAACGGCGATCATAGGTGATTCTATTAGTTCTGTAATTGATACTACACATCTAAAAAATAATAACATGCCTCTTAACCGGATGTGCCATCTAAAACAATATTCATCAACAAATACTGGTGGCGGTGGATGGTGGATGGTAATTGAATCCAATTCTTCAACAAATCCCAACATCGTTACATATTTAGATCATCCCAATCCAGCATATGTTTGGGCAAGAGTAGAGTGGCATGTTAGGAAGAATATACAATTGGAATCATGGATGGGCAATAACGAAGTACAAAAAGTTTTTGATTTATCGAAAAACAATTGGAATATGGACATTTCTGCAAAAGCTGAAACATTATCAACTAACTCTGATTTTTATATTTATGAAGGTGATAATATTTCAATAGATTTATCGGGTATGACCTGGAATTTAAATAATCATAGTATAAAAATAACAAGCCAGGATTCTTTGCGTTTTTCATTGGGGACAGCAGCACAATTTGTAGATAGCAATATATTACCATCTATGTTTAAAGATGACATACATGCTGATTCATTTAGAATCGAAATCAATGATAGCATGGATTTTAAACCGATATATTATGGTGATTTAATAATGTTTGCTGATAGTTTAAATTCTTCTGGTACAAGATATAGTGTTTTAAATTTCTTTTCACATTTTGGGGTTTCTAGTGGTAATCAATATATGTATTTTACAAATAGATGCGTTTTTAATGTAGATGTTGATTCGATATGGCAGCATAATATATATAAAATTAATTTTGGAGAAAGAATTACATTAAAAAATATAAATATTATTGATGGAGATATACGTGCATATGGTTTTAAAAATATGTTTGTTGACAAAAGCTCATTTACAAATTCTCTTTTTAATAGTGCTTCTGCTGTAACTGGTGGCCTGCAATTACATTTTGCTAAAAATATATTTGTAACCTCAGTTTCAGGTGAAAACTGGATGGAAAACGGGCAGGGATATCTAATTAATCCAAAATACTTTGATTTTTGTCACGTTGATAAAGCAAGAGGAGAAAATGTAAGACATGTAATGACCACAGGAACAGCTATAGATGGTTACAATAGAGTGTTATTAGTGACAAATAGCTCTGCATATTATAATGGTGAATATGTAGGATCCTATAATCCTTTTGATAGTCATGCAGGTACAATTTATATCATTTATAATCATTGTTATGTTGAAAATGCAGAAAGTGCTTTTTATCATAGATCGAGGAATTTATATATTACTAATTGTGAGATTCGAGATTGTTCAAGAGGAGTTTGGATAGAAAATCAATCGGAACCGGATAATCAAAGGGAATTTTATATAATCGATGGTTTTGTTGGTGAAAATACACCAGTTCTGATAAATACAGATCAAAATCAGGATGATTATGTTGATAAAATAGTGCTTAAAAATATTGAATGGAATTCTCAGGATATACCTTCAAATAATTTTATTTTATATAGAAATATAGATGCAGATACTTCAATATTCCAAAATATAAATGCACATTTTAAATATGGTGATTATGCAGTTTTTTTTGATGGCACAGCGCAAGAATTTTCAGGTGATTCATATGGGACTATTAGAAGTGAGTATATTCTTTTGGATAATGTTAATTTATGGAATTGTTTTGCTTTATTTGAACAGCCAAGATCAATTAAGAGAATAGATATAAAAAACAGTAAAATAATTAATTTTCAATCCAGCTTTGAAATTGATTATGATAAATATGCACAATTAAATTTGGAATTTTATATCTATAATACAAGCTTTATAAATGGCAGGGCTATAACAGAAACCAATAACGATTCTGTCTCTTTCAAAAGAATGTATTTTAAAGGTTGTACATTTCAAAATATAGGTAGATTTATTAGGGCCGGAACAGAATTGGGTAAATATAGGATTGATAAAATTGATGTTGTTAATTGTACAATTGATAATAGTTTTTACAGGGAGCCTTATGTTTTTGAAATGGATAAAATATATTTTACCAATTTAAATATTATCGGCAATTCTATTCTCCCTCCGGACACTACCGAATTGAGAATAATTCTTAATGGACTTCATAATAACTATAAATATTCAGATATAAATACAGATCAAGGGTTTCTTTATACTTCAGGAACGGAAATTATTTCTAAAATAGATGTTGATGGAAACACAATTAATAGATGGGGTGATAATTATTTTGTTTTAGTTGATTCAGTCAATATAAATATTAAAAATAATAAAATGTTAACTGAAGATTTAATTGATTTTGCTGTAATAAAATTAACAGATAGTGAATATATCATAGCTAATAATACCATAGAACATGGGGGGATAAATGGTTTAAATGCAATTGATATAAAAGGTAATTTATCGAGTGGAGATATTTATGGTAATTGGATGAGATTAAAAGGGCCATCGGCAAACAGGGATTGGCTTTATGCAGAGGGATCGCTTTATTTGGGCTGGAATTTTGCAATGGGATATGATTCATTATTCCATGACAATACAACATCTTTAAATTATGCATCAATGAATTTAGGAAATTATAAAATAACTGTCTTAAATGATTCTCTTGTCGTTATGAATATAGATACTTTAAAAATAGGTGAATAAATGAAAATATTAATTTTTCTTTTTATACCTTTTTTATTTTCCGGATTAGGTTTGAAGAGCCCACTATATGCCTCTGAAACGAAACCAAATAATATCGATTCCCTTAAATCTTGGTGGTGTGCAGATTATGGAATAACAAAAGACGGTTCAGATGACATAAGTGCCTGGTTGGATAAAACAGGAAATTATAATGCAACGACATCCAATAAGCCTCATTGGCACGATAAACAAATTAATGGATATCCGGCAATAGGTTTTAGTGGCAATGGTGAATATTTGACAGCAAATAATTTATCTTCATTATTTACAGGATCGGATAAACCATTTACCATGATTATAGTTATGGCTCATAATGATGGGATAGGCAATGAGGTTGTTTTGGGGTTTGGTGGGGATGGTCCAAGTCCAAGGCACCATATAGATATAAATTCAAATAATTATAGATTATTAAGGAGAGACGATTCAAACGTCTTAAAAAGTATTAGTGGTGGGTCAACAAATACATCATGGATAATAAGAAGCCATATTTTTTCAGGCACAACAATTACAGAATATATTAACGGCGAAACTATTATAAATAATCAAGATCTTGATGTTGGGATTGCAACATTTACGAAATTTGCGATTGGATGTATACATTATGCTACTACATATACTGCCTATTTTTATGGATTTATATCTGAAATCGTAATCTATAATAGAGTAATAACCGATTTCGAAAGATTGGAGATAGAAACATATCTAGCTTTAAAATATAATATTGAAATAGAAAGATATATAAGAGACAATCCAATATTTTATGAATGGGATAAATTCCCAGAATGGAAATAAAACACAGGAGAATCACAATGATCAAAAAATTAATTTTACTTTTAATCTTTCTACCCATTCTGGCTCATGCTCAAGCATATGATCGTGGTGTCTTTGGTACTGAATCGGTGATTGCTGAATATGATACTTTGGGAGCTTCAGACGACAGTGTTGCATCCAGGATAGTATACTGGCGTGGTAATCAATCGATGAGAGGATCCCTCACAGTATGGGGTAAGATGTGGCTCTTATCTGGTGATGCCAGAACTATGACTGTCAAATTTTCTCCACTTTATGAAAATTCTACATCATCCTTAGGCGCTCAGCAGACATTGGGAACTGTTACAGTAACTGATTCAGCAAATTATGAATATAATGTTGCTGGCCAATCCTGGTGGAGATATTGTATCGGTTACAAATTAGATTATGTGCCTGATGCGACCGGTTCTCAGATTCGTATAAGAGGCAGGGAGCTTGCTAAATGAGCATTGATAATGCAAAGGATCGGACAGAATATAAAATAGGTCGATTAATTTATATTCAAAAGGAATTGACCTGGGCAGATGATAAAAAACTTGTGAAATTATACAATTCTGTCAGCGGAATTGCCTTCAGGAACGAAGAAATTAAACTTAGTGACCTCCAACCCTTACTTTCAAAATATAATCTTTTAGATGCCTTTTTTGGCATCATTTTAAGCCCAAAAATAACAGCATTGTATTTGATAAGTTTTAAATGGATTGATTATCTCTTCAGAAAAAAGATATCGATTAACAAGGCAACAAATACCCAGATCGGACAAATATTCTCCGATTTTTTTTTACTCAACAGGAAATTCGTGAACAAATTGAACGACTTGCTGAAATCCTTGGACTTAATAGCCAGCACTCACGAGAAGACGGAGAAAAAGAAGATCGTAAAGTTATCCGAGAATCTTTCTACATTGAAGAGCCAGGAGAAAGTTTCGAGCACTGGTTAGATCGGGAGATGTTAGAATTGGATGCATTAAACGGCGATTTCACGAAAAAGAAAAAACTTGATAAACTGCCAATAATAAACGTGTATTTAATGGCATTTCATAATGTCAGAAAGAAAATGTAATGGCTATATCTGGAAAAGCAATTGATTTAATTCTTGGAATGAAACTGAACGATTTTTTTAACTCTTCTAAAAGAGCACAGGCAGAATATGTCAAGATGAAGGGTAGTATTGAAAAAAATCCTATTAAGATAAAAGAGAGCGGTACGAAGCTTATTCTTCAAAGAATCACACAATTATCAGGTGCTTATCTTGTAATAACCAGGCTCATTCCTGATTTTATCAGAGCATCAAATGTTCAGGAACAAGCAAACAATAGATTGGCAACAGCATTAAAAAACGCAGGAGATGCTACAGAAGAAACATATAAGAAGCAGCGCGAATTTTCATCCTGGATCCAAAAAGTTACAACAGTAGGAGATGAACAGGCCGAAATGCTTCAGGCTATGGCTTTAAATATGCAGGCTCCTATTGATAAAACAAAAGAAGTTGTTCAAAATGCTATTGCGCTTTCAAAAGCATTTGAGCTTGACATGAATGTTGCTATAAGGGCTGCTGTTTCTGCCTTAGATGATAATTATTCAATGCTAACCAGATATATTCCAGCCTTAAGGACAGCAAATAGTGAAGCCGAAAAAGCTGCTATATATCAAAGAACTGTTGCGGATGGCTGGAAAACTGCAACGGAAGAACTAAAAACAGGTGCTGGTGCTCTTGAAGATTTTAATAATACTATCGGTGATTTTAAAGAAGTTGCCGGTGATTTAATAAAAAATATTTTAATTCCTCTTGTCAAAACTGCTAATCCTGTAATAAAAGCACTAAATGATATGGATACAGGAACGAGAAACGCTGCTTTAGGCACTACAGCACTTTTAATCGTTGTACCTAAATTGGTAATTGCTATAAGGGGTTTATATGCTGCTATGGGCCCTGCAGGATGGTTGATTTTAGGTGTCGGGGCTGCAGCGACAGCAATGGGTATCTATGCAGCGAATACAGTGGAAGCAGCAGAGGCAACGGAAAGATTTGAAGCCAGTACATCTAATGTAGAAGAGAGGTTAAAATTACTGGATAAGAATCTCGGTGATATCGGAATGAAATCGATTCAAGAATTAGCTGTGATCCAGGAAAGACTTGCATTTAGAATGCAACAAGCACAGGAAAAAGGAAATTTTACATTATATGAGGGCTACAAAAAACATTATGACAATGTAACAAAATTAATAAGAGAAAAAACAGATTTTATAGCAAGAAATGCTCCAATAAGGGCATCAGCTTCAATATTTTCTCCGGAAGATATAGAAAATCTTCAAGCTAATTTAGATCAAACATTTGATAGAATTGAGGATTTTTATTTTAATTTCGATGAAATAAATACTGAATTCACAGATACAATATATGAGGATCTAGATAATCAATTTTTATATAGAACTTTTTTGCTTGAGTCACAATTAGATCAGGTAAAAAAATATGCAGGAGAGGAATCTAAAGAATATGAGAAATTGTCTAGAAAAAAATGGGCAATTGAACTTAATTATCAAAAGCGTAAAAAACAATTAGAATTAGAAGGGCTTGAAAGTTCGCTAGAACTAGCTGCACAGTTTTTTACTGCTTTCCAGGGGCAGAGTAGAAATTTATTTATCTTAGGTAAAACTGCTGCAATTGCACAAGCGATTGTGAATACATATGAGGGTGCATCCAAAGCGGTGGCTACTTATCCTCCACCATTTAGTTATATTATGGCTGCAGCACAAATTGCTTTAGGTTATGCCCAGGTAGATAAAATCAGGGCAACAGAATTCAAGGGGAAAGCCAGAGGTGGCTTAATATCAGATTCAGATGTTGCCAGTTTTGCTTTCACCCCTGCAGGGGAAGATGGTATCCTGGCAGCCCAGATCGGAGAGTATGTAGTTAATCGCGCAGCTACCAGGCAATATTATCCACTGCTTGAACAAATCAATAAGATGGGCTTGAAAGGATATCAGCAAGGTGGCAGGGTGGATCAAGTACAAGGTGGAGTTTTAGATTTATCCGGCTTAAATGCTGCAGTCCAGGATGCAATAATTGATGGCTTTGATAATTCGCAATTAAAAGTGATAGGTCGAATAAATATAAATGGCAATCAAATACAGATTATTCTTGATAAAACAGATGCATTAAAAACTCAGATAGCGGAATCTTAATTATGGCTTTTATATTTAAAATATATGATGATATTACAGATGATTATCTTGATATTGCGAATAAAATCAAAAATGAATCTTTTATGTCGGTCAGTGTGGATTTTATCAAAGAACATTTAGCAGAATATTCAGGCATACATTTACAAATACCAAAATTAGGCATTGAGCCTAAACATGAAACTTTTGCCTGGATAGAAGAAAATGGAATAGTTATTTGGTCAGGATATGTGAAAAATATTTTGGAGACTAAGATAAATTGGGAATTCGATATTTTAAGCGAAATTGATTATATAAATAATTTTGATACAATCAGTTGGGCTGGCTCTACACCCAGAGATAAATTGGAAGATGCTTTAAAAACTATTTTGGTTGAACACGATTTTGAATCAGATACATTATGGCTGCCTCCATCTGGATTTACAAGTCCTTCCGGAAACAGATTTTGGGTTACAAACAGTCATGCTTACAGTGGAACCAAGGCCGTTTCATCTCATTATGTTGCAAATAATACAGATGAACAACGAGCGTTTACAAGGCAAACATCTGGAAAGATGTCATTTGATTTTAGATTTTTTATTGAGGAAGATGGTAATACACAATATGCAATGAAGGTATATATTAAAGATGGTTCCAATATTTTGGCAGCATGTTCAATACAAAATACAGGAAATAAATTTGTGTATTGGAAAAGTGCTGCATGGAATGATTCAGGCAAAACTTTTAATTTGGAAGCCTGGAACAAAGTCACATTTGAGTTGGATTTGGACGTAGAAACTTATTCACTATATATCAATAGAGTGTTGGCCCATTCTGACGATTTAGTAACACTTTCTTCAGGGGGATGTGATACAATACTATTCGAACACGATAGAAGCAGTGGTGCGGATAGAAATTTTTACATGGATGATTTATATATTTTTGATGAATGGACTGGTACAAAGCCTTATGAAATCGTAAAAGGTATGGATAGCGGAGCAGATACTCTATTAGATACGACCGTGGGAGGGTTATCAAGTTTAAGTTACACTGCAAAAAAGCAGGGCGATTTACTTCATGATATGCTAATGATTATGGCTGCTATACACAATGGGAATAATGAATTTTTATTATGTTTACCAATTGATAAGGAATTAAGATTTTATACAGAGTTTGATACAAATGTTTTGACTGCTGCAGATATTATAGATTTTGAATGGGCTGACTCAGAAGATAAGGAATTAATTGAAAAGATATCCACAACTGCAGAAATAAACAGCAATCTTAAAGCAGCATCAGGAACAATTACGGAAAGTATTTCTGGTGGTTATTTAATATATCAAATTAAGCATAAATTCAGGTCCATCAATAGGTATGATCTCGGGGATTTTATAGAATATCCCTCAGGTACTGACCGAGGAATTATAACTGGTATTGAAAAAGAAGGACCTATCTATACGTATGAATTAACAGATTTAGCATATGGGTTATAATAATGGAAACAGTTGAATTCAAAAATCAGTCAGGAGATTCATACACGGAATTTAATGCCATTGCAGTAATTCCAGAGTATGATCTTGATATCACACAATTTTCAGATCTTAATTTTGATTTGCAGGATGTAATTAATGCAAAAAGAAAAATGTGGACAATTGAATTTGGTATGCTGGCAGAGAGCGCTCAGGATTTTTTTCTTGCCTTGAATTCCCAGGCAGATCCCTGGTTCCAATATGAGAGTACACAATATCAGATTAGAGTTAAATCTGTAAATATGAAACATACAGGTGGTAAAATTGTGATTATAAATCGGGAAGCGGAATAAATGAAAGGATTACTCCAATTTTGCGCAACAGAAAATGGCAGCTATTTGAATGTAGGCACATTAAGATCAAGAAAAAGAAAAGCGTATACTGTTGATCCAATTATCGGAAAAAACAGGATCGAACAAGCTGAAATAGTCGGATTCAGAGTAAGAGCAACAGCGCTGGCCTTAACATTACATGCAAGTTTTTTAGATGAAATTCAATGGTATTTCAGAGTAAAATTTCCAGATGATTCTTTAATGATCAAACTTGGTCAACATTATTATACGATTGATTATGATGGCTTAGTTGTTTTAAATGAAATCGAATATCATCAGGTAGATTTAGATTTTACAATTGATATAGATGATTATTCTGATTATTCCACTCCTATAACTTTGGTAGAAGCATAAAAATATGAAGGGTGTACTACAATACTGTGATACAGACGATGGTTCATATAAAGATGTTGGAACCTTACGTTCGAGAAAACGTAAATCTTTCAAAATTGAAAATCTTTCTGATGTTAGCAGGGAAGATGAAAGGGAGCCAGTAGGTTATCGTGTACGAGTAACAGAACTTGCCTTAGAATTAAACACAGATTTTTTAGATCAGGATCAATGGTACTTCAGAGTTTATTTCCCCGACGATGTAAAAGCAATCAAACTTGGCCAGCACCATTATTTACTTCATTATGATGGATTGGTCACAATAAATGGGATTGAATATCACCAGGTTGAACTGGACTTTACGATAGGTGGAGATGAATACAATAATTATTCGGATCCGATCGATCCTGGGGATATAATTCTTGAAGATGATGCTATTTATATTGAATGATTAGAATTTAAAACTAAGATTTAATTTATTCTCCTCAGAATTAATTTCAAATTTTCTTAAAGCAATAACAGTGTTTAAAGTACCACAGATTAAATAAACGGTTCCTAATATATAATATTTTGTTCTTTCTCTCTTTAGTCTATTAATCTCTTTTTCTGGAAAATCATCATAAACATAATCTTCAATCGTTTCATTCAAATCTAATATATTATCAATCGAATCATATATTAATCCTGCAGCAATAAAGGAAATTGGCAATAAATATAAATTAGATTGTATTTGGGAGGATCTTTTTTCTAAAGATTCAAATTGTTTATTCCAGGCAATATTTATAGGATCCATACGAATACAATCGCCTTTTAATAGAGATTTTTGGTAGGCTATTATTTCTTTTTTTTCAATATTTTTAATACGTGGATTCTTGAAGGATATAATTTGGCCATCAGTGGTTTTCACTGTTAATAATTTTTCGGCATGTATTAAAACCTCAACATTTTTTATTACGCATCCTCCATAAAAAAAGATATCATCTGAATAACTTTGTTTAAAAAATAAGGACATGTAAATAAATAGATATATTAATTTCATTTTTCTTCAACATGTTTCTCAATTAATTTATTAAGCAACTCAGGATTGCCATTAATCATCCTGGTAAAGTGTGTCATAAAATTATCGAATATTATTTTATCAGTTTCTCTTCTAAAGCCATTGCCGTTTTTGTCTTGACCATTGCCAGTTAAAAGCCATTCAATTGATACATCAAAATATTTCGCTATTGCAAATATTTTATAAACACTTGGTTCTTTATTGGAATTTATTATTTCATTTAATGTAGATTTAGGAATGCCTGTCTTTTCAGCCAAATCCGTTTGTTTAACAGATTTCTTCTCCATAATAGATCTTATTCTAGAACCTAATTCTTTTTTAATAATTTCGCTATTTAGTATTTTTTTACTTGACATATTCTATATTACGAATTATATTTACTCCATCAATTAACAAAGATCACAATTTTAAATTATCATTTATTGAAGGATAGTATGTGATACAAATCAGAAAAATGTGTTCAATTATTTTTTCCATGATTAATAGAATATTAAT
>Ga0180438_10001993_pt1 | contig 34602 bp, 57 predicted proteins | sample SS_ome_12_FD_132455 | JGI IMG/M metagenome (GOLD analysis project Ga0180438, IMG submission 132455) | Hypersaline lake sediment archaeal communities from the Salton Sea, California, USA - SS_3_D_2 metaG | ecosystem: Environmental > Aquatic > Non-marine Saline and Alkaline > Hypersaline >... | reverse complement strand
GCGTGCGGCGGCGGCTGCGGGGGCGTGTGCGGCGGCGGGGGCGGCGGCTGGGGTGGCGGGTGCGGTGGCGTGTGCGGTGGCGTGTGCGGCGGCGGATGAGGCGTGTGCGGTGGCGTGTGCGGTGGCGTATGAGGCGTGTGCGGTGGCGTAGGAGGCGTGTGCGGTGGCGTATGCGGTGGCGTATGCGGCGGCGTATGAGGCGTGTGCGGCGTGTGCGGTGGCCCCCACATCGTCCAGGGTTGCCTCGCCGCGGCACCACGCCCGCGCCGTCTCAATCGCCATCCTCGGCCTGTCCTCGCCGTCCTCCACGTAACGCAACGCGAGCGCGGCACAATCGCACGCAGCCAACACCAGCAGCTTGCGGTCGATGTCCAAGCGGCCCGCAACCCACAACATCCAGTCCCCGCGTTTGCACGCCCGCCACGCCTTGTAACTGTCCTGGCCGTCGTACCACTCGGCCCCGTCGGTGCACGCGCCCCATCGCTCTAGTAGTTGTCTGTGATTAGCCATCGCTCTCCCCCTCCCCCGCCGCGAGGGCGGCGCGCAGTTCTACTAGCATGGTTTGCAGGTCGCCATCGCCCTTCCGTGCGTTGATAGCCACGAATGGCTCCCCGGTGCTCTCGGCTACATACCGCTCGCTTCCCTCGTGGAAGGCCAACAGGTCGAGCACAACCTTGGCCGCCTCCCGGAGACGCCGGGCCTCGGCTTCGGCCTTGTCCTTCTCTTCGCGAAGCGAAGCGATGTAGGCCAAGATGCGGTCCGCGTTTTCCGACCCCGCGCTGATGAGTGCACGCAGCCGCGCCTCCTCGTCTGTTGGCCGCTCATAGCTCATAGCCGAACCTCCTGAAGTCATCGGCACTGTGGATCGCAACCATGTCGATCGCGGCCGCCGGCCACTCGGGCTTCTCCTCGGTCTTCGCCAGATGCTTCAGGCGCAGCAGGTCGCCGGGCATCACGAACGGCAGGTCGTATAGGCAGTCGGTCAGATCCTCCCATCGCAGGACGAGGAAGCCGCGCAGCCGGGCCGCGCAGCTCGTATCGATGAACCGCGCCTGCGAGCTCGTGGCGTAGGGATTGAGCGCCCGGAGCGGCTCGCCGTACATGAGCCACTCCATGAACTCCACGGGGCTCTTCTTCCGATGCTCGGTGCTCGCCGCGTGCCATGAGGCCAGCCGATCGTAGGGATTACGCACGACCGTGAAGCCCCACCAGTAGGCGAGCGGCATGTGCGGGGGCGCCTGGTTCTGGTGGCTGCCGGTGTGGAAACGCTCGCCACCGTAGACCTCCTGGAGCCAGCGGTGGATGGACGTCGACGCGGTTCGGGGCGGCGCGAAGTAGAGCCAGCGGAGGTCGTGGAGCAGGATCATGGAGCCTCCTTCGGAAACCCGAACTCGCGCGGCACGCACTGGCCGGCCAGCCAGCGCAGGTGCGCCTCGTCTGGCTCCTCGTTCAGGTGGGGGCAACACGCACGGAACATCGGCGCGCTGTACGTCCTGGTCGTCAGCTTCACCGGCCACCACCGCTGGACCCATGCGGGGAGGATGGTCTGCTTCAGGTGTTGCCACCAGCCGGCGGGATAGGAGCACGACCACTCGACCTTCTGGTCTGGGATGGCGTACAGGAAGAGACGCGCCTGGACCAGTAGCTCGTCGGCGCCGTAGTCGATGAGCGGGCCTGCAGTCTTCACGTCGTCGACGAGATGGGCGAACGCTGCGCCTGACAGCTTGGTCATCACCGCCCACTGGACCTTCTCGAGGACGGCGTCAACCGTGTGCTTCTGGCCGACGCTCACAGCTCGGCCTCGAGGTCGGCCAGCCGCTCGCCTGGGCCAAGCCGCATGGTAGTGCCTTTCACCCAGCCCATGTCCTGCTTCAACCGGGCCTCCCGGCACATCACGTGCCCGCACGTACCCCAGTCGTCGAGGACGCGAACCCGCTCGGGGCACTGGCCACACTTCACCAGTTCCGGCTCGTCGGCCACGGCGGCCGCGCGCTCGCGGCGGAGGTCGTTGCGATCCCAGCAGACGTCCGACCGGCACAGGTTTCGGCCCGGTGCCGTGGGCGCCCCGCATACGGTGCAGCTCATCACGTCGCTCCTTTCAGCCGCGCCAACTCGGCCTCGAGTTCGCGGGCCTCCTCCTGGTCCTCGGGCTTGGGTGAACACTCGAGGAGCGTCAGCCGGTAGCTCATCTCCCGGATGCGCTCCGCGCGCTTGGCCCGCCCGGCCTTGGCGGCCACCATGATCTCCGCGGGGGTGGGCCAGAACTTGCTGCGGCGCATGTGCTCGGCGATCGCCTCGCGGAGGGCCTCGTCGTCGAGGGGCGCCAGCGCCTCCTGCCAGGTGTCGGCGATGGGCGCCAGCGTGTCGCGGTCGTCGTTGGGTCGACCGGTGAGCCGTGCGGCGAGGCAGCGCTTCATGGCTCGGCATACGGATCCTCTAGAAGGGGGCGCCATCTGGCCTCTCCTCTCCCTTTGCCTCTGTCTCTGTCTCTGTCTCTGAGGTAGCACCTTGCTTGCTGTCTGCTAGCGCTGTGCTAGCGCCACGCTTGCGGCGGGGCTTCTTGCAACGCTTTATCCAGCCTAGACTTGCGAGCCCTTCGAGGTCGACCGGTGTAACGGCGTCGATCTTTTTCGTGACCCATTCGGCATCGAACGGAACGCAGTTATCGAGCTTGGATGCGAGGACCCAGATGCCCACGACGTGCCACTTGACATCGTCGGGGAGGGCGCCGAATTCCATGTCGTCGAAGATGGCGACGTGGAGCTTGATCCACGGTGGCCGGCGGTCCTTGTAGTGCTGGAACCGCTTGTAGTTAGGCACCCGGAAGTAGGCGCCGTTCCCCTTAGCCGGTGGCTTCGCCTTCACATGTGCACCCTGCGCGAGCGAACGAGGCCGGGGGACGGTGGAACGGAACGCTCCCCGTCTGGCAGGGAGAGTGCGATTTCCGCCCCCCGACCTCTATCGCTCTGTGGTTGGTGTTGCGCATCATTCCGTTCCGTTGTCGACCTTACCTCTGCTGTGCTAGGAGTCCAGCGCCTTCTCGAGGCGCGCTGCGGCCGCCACGTAGTCGACGCGTCCGGCCCCCGCACGCTTGGCCTCCTCCATCCACGCAGCCCGGTTCGGTAGGTGCTCCCGAAGCCACGCCCTGAACGCCTTGGGCGTCCCGTGCGCGCTCGGTTTCCCGTCCCCGGTGTGGTGCGCCACGCAGAGGAGGAGGCCGTTCATGGGGTCGTGGCGGACGCTCTTCTGGCCGCGCCCGATCAGGTGGTGTGGCTCGAGGCCGCGGTCGACACCGCATACCTGGCACCACCCCTGGCGGAAGATGTACTCGCGCCAGAGGGTGTCGGCTCGACGTCGCGCCGCGTCGCCGCGGGGGTTCACGGGACGAGCAGTAGCCAGCAGACGTTGGCGTAGATCCCGCCGACCGCCAGGCCGACGAGCGTGCCGACCATGAAGTAGAGGCGGACCCGACGCAGGAGCCGCTCGTAGTCCTTCTCCTTGGGACCCATGAGGAGGCGGTCGCCCCCGCTCATCCACTCGACTCGGGCTGGCTGGTTCATTCCACTACCTCCTGCGGCACCGGGTGGAAGTCGAGAACCCATACCCATGGGTTCCCGTCCCAGCCGGAGCCTCGGTTCGCGTTGAGTGTTTGCCATATGCCACGGAACTGCCAGCGCGCGTCGGGCACACCACCGCCGGCCGCGTAGCATCCCTCCGCCTCGGCGTCGGCCTCGTCGATCAACTGTACGCGCTCGAGGCGCAGTCGCGTGATCTGGAGGTATAGTCGGGCGGCCCATCGGGGCATGAATCGCGCGTGCCGATATCGGCCCCACGGCCTCCAGTCGTAGTCCTTCACACCGGCCCAATCGCGGCGCTCCTCGCCGTCAGCCTCGTAGCGAAGGGCGCAGCGTGGGTCCATCGGCCCACCGGGCTCAAATCCCACGAAGCGGGCTCGCGCGTCGATCTCGAACGCGTTGCAGTCGTTGAGATAGGCTGGCGCCCGCCACGCCTCGCGCACCCATAGGAAGTCGCCCACCATCCCATGAGGACAGACGTTGGCGGTCCGGTGACCGCGCACGACCGGCATGTAGTCCATCGACGTCGCCGCGCCCCACGGGAACTCCCACAGGCCGCCGTCTGCCACGGGGCTGTACGTCGGCTGCGTTCGCAGCACCCGCCGCGTCTGCGTCTTCCGGCCGGCGCGTAGCGCCAGGACCATCTCTGGCGAGAACGCCAGCGGTCGAATCCTCATCGCTTCGCCCTCCATACGGTGCACGGCCGCCCCGATGGCGACGGCCGCGTGTCCTCGGTCTCCTCCACCAGGCCCCCGTCGCGCAGGGGCTTGATCCGCCGCATGACCTGCACGTTGTTGAGCCCGGTCGCCGCCGCGATCTCGTGGCCCGTGCCACCCGTCGACCGCAGCTCCCCCAGCAGGGCGTCCATGACCTGCCGGTCGTGACCGGTCACCATGCCCTCGGCCATGCGTGCCGAGATGTGGCTGGTAACCGGGTCGCCCCGCCGCGCCCGGGGAGGGGGCACGGCGGAGAAGTCCAGCTCGGTCTGGCTAGAAGGGCGTTTCGCCATCGTCGCGCTCCCCCGGCTCGAGGTCGCCCTCGCCCGGCCGCTCGGCGCCCTGGTCGTGGGCGTCCGGCTGCTCGTCCGGCTTGGGTCCAACCAGGTCGCCCGGGATGACCCCCGGGGCCTGCTTCTCGACCCACGCGCAGATCGCGTCGTAGAGGCCCCGCGTGACGTCGCGCGACGACTCGAAGTTGTACGCGGCCAGCAGGTCCTTCATCTGGTCGTGGTCCCAGCCGGCGTTCGTGGCGATCGCGTACAGACGCTTCCGCTGCGGCTCGGTGATCGGGTTCTTCTGCCAGTCGTCGTACCCGGTGCCGTGTCCGCTGTCCCCGTCGAACCGGCTACCGGCCGGCCGCGTCTCGTCGCCCTCCGCGCCACCGGCGTCGTCGTCCTCATCGGCGACGATCCCGAGCAGGGCGCAGACCGCGTAGCGCCGCATGTAGGTCAGGGCGGACCCGAACGCCTTGGGGCCGCTTTCGTCGCCCTTGACCAGCGGGGCCACCGACTCGATCCATTCGCCGGTCTTGTGGGCGAGCATGGTCCGCAGTCGCGTTGCGCCGTCTGCGTCCGGGGCGAGGCGCTGGATGAGCGCCAGGCCGTTCGCGGCCAGGGCCGGCGTGACCTTCTCCCGGATGTGGTCGAGGGTCGCGTACTTGAACGCGTAGCTGTAGCCCTTCTTGGTCTTGACCGTGACCTCGCTGTTGCGCTCGATCTTGGGGAACTTCCCCTGGGCGGCGGCCAGGGCCTCGGCCAGCTTCCCGATCGTGTTGGACCGGTCCTCGTGGACCGCCGGCTGTTGCTCCGGGACAGCCGCCCCCGTATCCTGTTCCTGAGTCATCACCGACTCCTTTGCTTTGGGTGGGTGTACGAGCGGCCGGCCTCTCCGCGGGGGCCGGCCGCTATCGGTAGTAGAACTCGCGTATCCGCTCGCCGCCTCCCTTCGCCTCGTGGGCCTCGTAGTCGTTGATCTCCGCGCCGCGGACCCATACCTCGGTCCCGCACGCCGGGCACCGGTAGCGCCGCGCGATCCAGTGGGTTGGGTTCCCGGGGACCCCCGCGTCGCGCACGATGCCCTCCTCCTGCTGGCGAAGGACCACCATGCAGGTCGAGCAGATGGGCACGCTAGGCACGGGGGGCCACCGACAGATGCTTGGCCTTGCACGTCTCGCAGATGCCGTGCGACCGATGCTTGTCCTGCGGGGTCGGCTTGGGGCCGCCCATGTGGGCGCCGCACCAGGAACAGACGAGGGGGAGCAGTCGCTTCACTTCTCGACCGTCCGGTCCTTCGCGTTGGGCCGCGTCGGGGGATCGTTCCAGTAGGGGTTCCCGCACTTCGCGCACCGCTTGGGGTTCGGGCCACCGGTCCACTCGCCACAGCATCGCGTGCAGGTGTGGTCGTACACGGTGGTCTTACGTGCCTTCGTTGGCATCGTCGCCCTCCTTGTTACGGCCGATTGTAACGTCGGACCGGGGCGCGTCCAGGGGGGGTTCCTCCCACCGCAGGACCACCCGGCCCGATAGGTCCCGGAGCACGTCGGCGCCCCCCTCCTGGCCCTGTGAGAGGATCGGCTCGAGACCGTAGCCCTCCCGTAGGTGCTCGAGGTAGGCGTCGACGCTCTCGAACTCGACCGGCCCCGGGGGCAGGCGTTCTCCTATCGCGATCCACGGCATCTCAACCTCCTCCATGCCTCCGCGACCACTCGCGGAACCTGGCCATTTCCAAGGGCTCTAATGCGGTCCACCCGATGGGCCACCCCATGAGCCACTCGACCCACGTTGGGTTCAGTGGCCCACCCTTCCCCGCGGTCGCTACCTCGTTCAGAGGCCGAGCATTCCGCGCCATTGTCTCGGGGCTCGCGTTGCTGCTCTTCCAGTCGCGCGCGCTCGGCGTGGGCCACAATCCAGAGTCGGTCCCTCCGGTGAGGGGCACCGATGGCGGACGCGGGTAGACAATCCCACGTCGCATCGAACCCGAGCGCGTCCAGGTCACCGAGCACGGTATCGAAGTAGCCAGAGGTAAGGAGCCCTGGGACGTTCTCCAGGAACGCGTAGCGGGGTCGAACCTCGCCAAGTATGCGGGCGGTCTCGGGCCAGAGGTTCCGGTCGTCGTCGGCTCCCCGCATCGCGCCGGCGACCGAGAACGGTTGGCACGGGAAGCCAGCAGTGACGACATCCACAGCGCCACGCCAAGGTCGGCCCGCGAAGGTCCGAACGTCATCCCACACCGGGAACAGGTCGAGCAGACCGTCCCGCTGACGGCGCAACAGGATCTCCCGGCAGAACGGTTCCACTTCCACGGCGCAGACGGTGCGCCACCCGAGGAGGCTGGAGCCGAGGAGCCCGCCACCAGCTCCGGCAAATAGTGCCAGCTCATACACGGGATCTCCAAGCGGCGCGGTTGAGCTTGGCGATGAGCGCGCCGACGCCACGCGGATTGAGGTTGCCACCCGAAGCCTTGGCCAACCCAGCCGCATGACGACGGCATGCCTCGGTGATCTTCTGTTCACGGGTCATCGGTCAGCCCTCCTTCTTGCAGGTGTGCTTCTTCGCGTCGCGGACCGCCGCGGCCTCGCGATCGCGCCGCTTCGTCTCGGCGCCGCAGTCGAGGCAGCGGGTGTGGTAGCCATTCGCCCCATAGACGTCGGTCTCAATGACGGCGACCTTCACCTCAGGCCTCCGCCCCGACGACCGTGGCACTCTGCGCGCGCTGCCAGCGCCGGGTGACCGGCACGGTCGGAACCGTCTCGTCCTGGGTCATGCTGCCCGAGATGGCGCCGTTCTCGCCGTGCTTCGTGTAGTAGCAGACGTAGAGGTCGCCGTGGATGTCCTCGCCGCGGCCGAATATCTCGGTCACGACGCTCATGCCGCCGAAGCAGTCGGGGGCGAGGTCGCCAACCTCGAGGGCGGCGATGTCCTGGCGGGTGGGGCGGGTGACAAGGATCCCGTCGATGGTCTGCTGGCGCATGGTGGCCTCCTTTGCGCGGGCTTCGTTCTGTTCCATGCTCTTCATACCCATACTGTAACTCCACGTTGTTACACCCGCCGAGAATAGTTGAACGGGAAGTTACCAGAAAAGGCCGCTTTCCTGCTTCTTCTGGGCGTCCACGAGAAGGCCCCTGGGGGCGCCCAGGATCGACGCAGATCCGCCTGGGGTAACCGGTCCAGGAACCCCCGCCGGTGGGCGGAGCCGTCGATTTAAACGGGGTTTCCGGGGCTGCCCTGGGCCGTCAGGACCCCCGCGACCGGAAGAAGGCCGTCAGGAGGGCCAGCGCCGCCACCACCGCGGCCATCAGGACGCACCCGCCCCACAGCGCCCCGGGCGACCCGTCCGGGTCGTGGGGCTCCTCGTACAGCCGCCTCACCGGGGGGCGCACCCCGTGGCCACGTAGATCCCGAGCAGCAGGACGGCGGCCCCGCCGATGATGCCGAACATCCACCACCACGCGCGGAGGAGTTCGCGGTCGGCCGGCGTCTTCACCCACCGCCCCCGCGGAGGGTCAGCGCGTTCCACACCCAGGCGCCGGCGGCGCTGAGCAGACCGACCACCGCCGCCCAGATCCCCTTCCGTGCCGTGCGCGTGCTCGCCTCGACGGGCTTCAGCCGCTCGGCCAGCTTGCCGTCGCGCTCCTTGGCCTCGGACTCCACCCGGTCGGTCCGGTCGCGGAGGTTGGACGCGGCCGCCACCACGTCGGCGACGGCCTGGCCCAGCTGTTCGATCTCGCGCCCTTGCAGCTCGAGCTTGGTGGCCATGCCCTTCCCGGGCTCGGTCCGCGTCCCGTGCAGCGTCTCATAGATGCCGTGCACGTCCTCCTTCAGATCGAGCGCGTGCGCTTTCGCGGCGAAGGCCGCATCGCGACCCTCCTGGGCGAGGCGCTCGATCCTCTGGAGTTGGTCGCTCATGCCGCGGCCTTGACCGCCTTCTGTACGATGCGGTCACCGTCTGAGCTGACACCCGCGGCAGCCATCTTGTCGGCGATGCCACGCTTGAGAACCTCGCCCTCGTCCTTCCGACGTTCGCTGAACGCCTCGACGCCCCGGGCCATCGCCTCGGCCACCCGTCCGTTCCGGGCGGCCTTCGCGGCCTTCAGCAGCGCCACGATCCACGCGGGCACCCCGCAGGCTGCGGCCCCCCCGAGCACGACGTTGAGGCCCCAGTCGATCCGGGTCCACCAGTCCGCGCTCTTCAGCTCGCCCATCATGTCCGCCGTCAGCTCGTCGCGCATCTCGCGAATCGCGTCGGCCCCCGCGTAGGCGGTCTCGATCGCGGCCAACCCCTCCTCGACCGGTAGCTTCCCGGCCTTCCACTCGGCCTCGAGGTTCGCGATGTGCTCCGCGCTCTTCTCGGCCAGGGCGTCCAGCTTGGCGAACCGCTCCGCGTACTTCTGCTCGATCGCATCCTGCTTCTCGGGGCTGAGCCCGCATCCGACCAGCAACCCGCATAGGGCCACGGCCACCAGTAGCCGATTCATAGGTGCCTCCTCAGCTCTTGGCGCCGGCCAGCTTCCTGACCAGCTCTTCCTGTTCGGCGGCCGACAGAGGACCGGCCTCCGCCTTGCCGCGAAGCTCATCGATGCGCGCCTCCCGGGCGCTGGCCTTCCGCTTCACCTTCACCCGCTGGAGGTTCGCGATGCCCACCAGGTTGATGAGGGCCATGAGGTCGCGGATGGTCGCGGTGCCGTCGTCAATCTTGGCCGCCAGGGCCTTCGCGGCCGGGCGGTCCCAGGAGGGATCGGGCACCGGCAGCTCGTAGAGCTCGGGCGGGTCGCCGCGCACGGCCAGGCGTTCCTGTGGGATGTCGTCGTTCTGGATGATGCGGCTCTCGTCGGAGATCCCCGAGATGCGCTTGGCCGCCTTGAGGTCGGCGCACTGCACGACGTTCGTGAGAACCTCGTCCTTCGCCTCGTTCAGTAGCACATACCTGGGCACGGCACCCTCCTAGAAGTAGCGGTAGGCGTAGATCTCTTCGGTCTCGGTCGACGTCCCGGCCTGCCCCGAGGAGCCCGACCCACCGCCGCTCTGGCCAGAACCGCCCGCCCCTCCGTTTACGTTGATCGAGAGGCCGCCGTCGATGTCCTCGCAGGTCACCACCACGCGGTCGCCTCCGCCGCCTCCGCCGCCACCCGCGGCACCACCGCCTCCGCCAGCGTTCCCGCCCGCCCCACCGTTGGCGCTCATGCTGATGGCCGAGATGGAGCCCTTGCAGAAGAGGTAGGTAGCGCCGCCTCCGCCTCCACCACCGCCTCCGCGCTGGTTCCCGGAGCCCCCCGAGTTCGGGGCGATCCGCCCGCTCGAGTTGATGGAGCCCGTGCCCGTGACGTCGCCCTCTACCAGGAGGATGAGGATGCCGCCCGGCTCCCCGCCGTCGCGCCCGACCGATGCGTCGGTGTTCGATCCGCCGCCGGCCCCGCCGCCCGTGGGCCGCGTCCAGACCACGTACTCATGGCAGAACTGGTAGTAGTTCCGGGAGGGCAACCGCTGCGTATCGCTGTCGCGGAAGGTGTTGACCCCGCCCACACCATCGCCGCCGATGTTGTTGGCGCCGTCGCCCCCGTCGCCGCCCATCCCGGCGCCACCACCGCCCCCGCCGGGGGTCGCGATGACCCCAGAGCCGCCCAGGCCCTCGGTGTTATCCATGAGGCCCGTTACGAACTTGTTCCCGTCGTCGCCATCGGCCCCCGCGTTCCCGGTGGCCGGCCCGATGTCATCGTCAACGCAGCGGATCGTCCCGTTGAGGGCCAGGTCGCCCGCCACCTGGATGATCGTGAAGCCCTTGTCCAGGGTCCAGGTCTTGGTGGCGTCGATGGTCAGGTTGTTGTAGGAGCCGTGAATAATCGACTCCTGGGTGTCGGCGCTCACGGTCTTGTTGCCGCTGTCGGCGGTGCCGAACGCGAAGAGGTTGATCTGCTTCGAGTTCGCGCCGTCGTGGTCGTGGCCGCTGGTGTCCGGCGTGAACGGCGGGCTGGTCGCCGGGGACCCCACGATCATCTCGTAGGCTTCCTCGGCGTTGTCCCGGAGCTTCCTGCCCGTCGTGTGGAGAACCGGCTTCTCCGGGCCGATCTCCGTGTCCGGGATGTTCTGATAGGCCACCGTTACCCCCAGACGTAGGGCGGATCGTCGTCGGCGCCCAGCCGCGCGTCCGTGTCCGCCCAGTAGGCGTACTCGAGCAGCGAGGGATCCGCCGCCTTGTCCGTGTCGTAGTCGCTGGCCCCAGTATAGGGAGAGGCGTGATAGTACGCGAGGTTCTGGCCGATCGCCTCGAGCAGCTCGACCTCCATCTCCGTGCCCTCGCCCTCGTCCTCGGCCGACAGCATCTGCATGACCACCGGCGTCGCCTCGACGTCCCCGCCGCTCCCGATCCCGGTCAGCTGCGTGCTCCGGATCTCGTAGGTGAACCCCACCTTCACGATGCCCCGCGCACGGTAGCCGACGCGGGCAATCGCTCGCCGGGCGCCATCACCGAAGCGGGCCAGCTGGCGGGTGACCAGCGCGTCGGCCTCGGCCTCCCGGTAGATCCAGCGGGTGAAGAAGAACTTGGTCCGCTGGGCCGCGCCGTTCGCGCCCTCGTAGGAGGGATCGTCGATGACCTCCGCCTCCTCGTAGTCGTCGGGCTTCGTGCCGTCCTTCTCCCTGCCCTGGGCGTCCTTCTCAATCTCATAGTAGGCGATGCCCCGGCTGAGCCGGTCGTCCTTCCCCTCGTCCACGAGCGGGGGCTCGGCCAGGATCTGGTCGGCCTCGTCCAGGACCTCGATGGTCTCCCCGATGCGCTTGGAACGGTAGCTCAGCCGGCCGGTGATAAGGCCGTCCTCGTTGGTCCAGAAGTCGATGAGGAAGTCGGCGGACAGCTCGGCCACCAGCTGCGCGATCTTGCGGGGCCGCTCGATGAAGCGCCGCGCGCTGTCGCTGGGGGCCAACAGCCGCTCGGCGTCCAGGTCATCGACCTCGATCTTGGAGTTGGGGATCTCCGCGATGGCGCACAGCGACCTGAATACCATGAACGGGTTCAGGCCCTTCGTGCCGTCCGAGGGCGCCGCGTAGACCATCATCTCCCGGATGGCCGTGTCGTCGGCATGGGAAGCAGCGGACGTCCCGTAGGCCCCGCGCCCCGCGTCGTCGCCGGCCGAGGCCCCGGTGTAGACGTAGGGCCGGAACGCGCTGCCGTCGTCCACCTGGTGCTGCGAGGCGTAGAAGGAGTAGGGGGTCGCGTAGGTGGTCTTGGCCTGGACCTTCCCGATGGCGTTCCCGGGCACGGCCCCGAACGTCCCGGTGACCTTGAAGCGCTGCCACTCGTCGGTCAGGGTCACATCCGAGTTGAAGAACGTGGTCCCCGCATCGTTCTGGAGCGTGATGCGCACGGTCTCGCCCGGGTGGTCCGGGTGCTCCTTCAGCCACACCGAGTAGTGGAACTCCTGGCCCGAGACGGCCTCGACCCCGGTGGCCGCGGCGTTGGCGCCGGCGGCAGTGAACTCGACCTCGGTGGCGTTGTACTTCTCGCCCCCCCACGGGCCGCTGTCCGCCTGGTCGACGACCGTGGTATTCGTCCTCGTCCAGTCGGCGTGGGCCATCTCCTCGGAGCGCTTGATGTAGTTCCGAGCCACCCTCAGGGCGTTGCCCGCGACGTTCCTGTAGGCGATGACCTCGCTCTCGATACGCACGCAGGGCGGCGGCCAGTGGACGTTGGTCCAGTCGTCGGGGTCGCTGTACTGGCTCCCATCGCTCACGTTGACGTTTGCCGACGAGGAGGTCATGGCGCTCGTGATCTTCTGGGAGGAGGCGGTGGCCGCGGGCAGGCTCTTGTTCTTGAAGTAGAGGGTATCCCGCACCACCAGCTCGACGGTCCGGTCCTGGCCGAAGCGGATGTTCTCGAGCTGGCCGACGAAGATGGTCCGCCCCTTGTCGAGGTCGGTGAGGCCCGGGTCGCTGAAGAAGGAAATGATCTCGACGTCGGTGCCGAAGTAATCGGGGAACGCGTGGACGAAGGTATGCCAGAAGGAGAGGCCGTCTGTTGCGGCCGTGCACCCGCTGTCAAACCAGGTCTTGCCCACCGTGTAGTCGTCGGCCATCACCACGCTCTTGGCCGTGCGGGAGGTCTTGGTGAAGGTGCTGGGCGCGATCTTGACCGTGGTCCCGGGGATCTCCAGGACGTAGGGGTAGACCTGGTCGGCGACCCGCTTGTAGATGGAGGCGCCCTCCTTGGAGGCGAATACCATCTCGGTCGTGCCACCGAGCGGGCAGACGAGGTTGGTGAACCGCACGACCGCGACGTGTCGCCGCGCCACCTTCTCGACGGCCGCCGTGTACTCGGCGCTCACCGCCACGTCAGTCGTCCTCTCCGCTCACGCGCCCGGTGATCTCCAGCTCGAGGCGCCGCCACCCATCGGCCAGCGCGGTCCGCAGGGGCTGCCGCGGGAACTGCGTGACGTGGCCCCAGATGGCCTCATGCTGGTACGTCTGGCTCGTCTCGTCGGCGTTCCAGAGGTAGAGGGCGGGGACGTTCCGGCGCGCGATCTCCTTGCGCCACCACCCGAACCCAGTGTACGTCGTCGCGTCGTCCAGCTCGCTGGTCGGGATCATGGGCCAGATCCACCGCTGGCGCCGGCGCGAGTGGTCGAACTGCACGCCGATGACGTGGCCGAGCCGATTGCGCTGCATGCTCGTGACCGGCTCCTCGTCGTCGGGGTCGAACCCCCGCCAGTCGAGTCCGATCGAGAAGCTGACCGCCTCGCCCAGCAGAGCCTCCGAGACGAAGAGGCTCGTGGCGTCGATCGACGAGAACAGGATGCGCCAGTAGCGATGGCTCTCCGTGCCGTCGAGGGCGCGCATGAAATCCTCGTCGGAGGTCGGCGCGTAACTGTCCTCGAGGGTCCAGGGACCGGTGGCGCTTGCGTCGCTGTAGTAGAGGGCGGCCGTGGTGGTCTCGGTGAAGAGGTTGTGGCCCACGAGCCCCCATGCGTCGGGTGCGACCGCCGAGCCCGCGTCGACGATCAACTCCTTGTCCGCCGTGGTGTCCGGCATCCACTTGAGCCAGCCGATGCCATCGTAGAGGTTCGCGGCCGGGTAGCCGCTGGCCGCGCCCGGGTCCGTGACGCTGACGCCGGACCGGCTGAAGAGGTTGTCGGCGAGGATGCGTGGCGTGAGGTCCATCGGGCTCCTCTAGTCGATGTTCTCCGTGCCGGCCATGACCTCTTCCTCGATGTCGGTGAGGCGCCTGGCGATCTGCGCGGGCGTCCCGAAAATGACACCCCGGTTGAACTGAACGCTGATCCTGGGACCCCGGTCGGGGCGGCTGGTTTCGACCCCAGCACCTACGGGGACTCCACCGCCAGCCCCGCCCGGAGCACCCGTGGGGGCGCCGATGGGCTCGATGGGGGCCGCGGCTCCGCCGCCACCACCGCCGCCGCCCCCGAGTCCACCGCCCCCTCCGCCCCCTCCGCCGATGTTCGTGCCCGTGATCTTCCGAATGTTCTCGACCATCCGGGCGACCTCGAGGGCGATGATGGGGATGTTCTGCGGGAAGCCGATGGCCGCTGCCTTGGCGATGGCCGCCCGGTGAGAGACGGCAGCCTCTGCCAGGGCCGCTGCCTTCGAGATGTCGAACTGCTTCTTCGTGCCCTTCTGGGCCATGGCCCCCGCGATCTTGAAGAACTCGATCGTGGACGAGAGGGCGAGGGCGTTCTTCTGCTGGCGCAGCTGAAGCTCACGGTTGGCCGCCTCGGTGAGAAACGCCAGCCGCTCTTCCTCGGCGCCCTTGAAGGTCGCGAGCTGTGCCTCGACCGACGCCCGCTCGGCGTCGCTCAGCTGGGCCATGATCATGTTTCGCTCGAACGCGAACTGCTGCTCGGCGATGAGGCGGTCGGCGCGTGCCTCCTCCTCAGCCTCGGCCAGCTCGCGGAGGGCCTCGGCGGACCGCTCCTGCTCCGTCTGCCGTGCCATATTCTGCTCGAACTCAAGCTGCCGCGTCTCGATCATCTCGTCGCGTTGTGCAGCCTGGGTCTGCTCGAAGAGTTCCTGGAGGCCCCGCATGCTCTCGGCCTCGGCCTCCGCGGCCGCCTCTGCCTCGTCACCCCCCGGGCCAAGCACGTCCCCGACCGTCTTGCCCGGCTTGTCCAGCTCGGCCCTCAGGTCGGCGATGCCATCACGAAGCCCGGAGAGCGCGCCGTCGAATACGTCAGCCCTGCGCGTCGCCTCGTCGACGCCACCGACCCAGAGAATCAGCTGCTCGCGTAGCCCCTCGGCCCCGCGCAGCGTCTCCTCGTTCTGAATCTCCATCATGCCCAGCGTCTCGTTGTATTCCCGTACGCTTTTCCCGGCGAGGATCGACCGTTCGGCAATACGCTTCTGCGTGTCGGTGAAGCCCTCCATCCCGGCCGTGATGTTTCGCATCTGGGTCTCAAGGAACCGGCGCTCGGTCTTGGTCCCAAACATGTCGTCGAACATGTTGCCCAGGTCCTGGGCTTGCTCGAGCGCGACCTCGAGGCCGCGCAACAGGACCTCGAGGCCCTTGACCACGAATGCCTGTAGCTCCTCCCGGTTCTCCCGGACGAGCGATGCAAGGTTCTGGAAGCCCTCGGACGAGTCGCCGAGGAACTGGTTGACCTCCGGGGTCTTGGTGACCAGCATCCCGATCTCCTCGAGCAGGTCGCCCCAGGAGTTCGCCAGCTGCTGCGTGCGGCCGCCGTAGGTCTCGACGTCGGCCTGCGCACGCCCCCCGAACTGGCTGTTCATCTTCTCGAGAACGGCCGTGAATACCTCGCTCTTCGGGATGCCCTCCGTCTCGACGATGATGCCGTAGCGGCTCAGCTCCCCGGTGAAGCCCGCGGCGGCCTTGCCCACGGTCAGGGCGGCCGTGTTGAGATCCCGGCCCGTGGCCGCGGCGAAGTCGAGCGTCGCCTCCGTGGCCTCCCGGAGCCGATCGGCCTGCACGCCGTAGGTGAGCAGGAGCGATTGGGCGCTCAGGATCGCCTCGTCGCCGAAGCGGCTTGTCCTCTGGAGGCTGGCGGCCAGCCGCTGGTTCGCCTCGCTGACCTCGTCCGAGAACGCGCCCTGCACCATGAGCGCGGAGTTCAGCTTGTTGACCGCGTCCTCTTGCTCGATGGCCGCCGAGATGACACGGTCGAGCGACCGCTTCAGGACCACGGCCCCGATGCCGCCGATGATGATGTTGCGCAGGCTGAAGAAGGCCCGGCCCACCCCCTTGAGCGCCCCGCCGATCTGCGAGAGGGCGCTCTTCGCCTTGGGCGCCTCGTCGGTCAGCAGGTCCTTCAGTCGAAGCGTGACCGCTACCGGGGTCTCTGGAGGCATCAGCCCTTACCCTTCCCGGTCCGCCGCATGTGGGCCGCGCGCTCGGCCCGGATGTAGCGGAACGCCTGAAGCACCTGGGGCGTCTGGTCTAGGAGTCCGCCCGCTGCCGGAAGGATACCGCACGACTGACGTTCGTACATGTCGAGCAGCAGGATGACCGTCCGGCTGACCTCACGCTGCGGGCAGCGGTAGTGCGGTCGGTTCTTCGAGTCGAACCAGACGGGGGCGGGCGCGGTCCCGATGCATCCGTGCGCTCGGCGCACGTCCTCGGGCAGCGTGTGACAGGTATCGCAGGCGGGCTCGTACCCGAGGCGGTCTAGCCAGATGTCGAGCCCGACGTCGATTCCCCCAACTCGGCCTCCCCGAGCGCGCACAGGCTCACGATGAAGATTCCGAACGAGGTCGCGATGCTGGGCCGCACGTAGCGAATCCCGCTGCCGTCGTTGGGGAACGCGACCTCCTGCTTCGTCTCGCGGTTGCGGAGGTTGCGCCAGCCGGCCAGGCCCCACTCGGCGGCGAGCATGAACCCCACGGGCGACAGGCTCTGCCCGTCCTCGCCCATGTGGTCCTGGAAGAGCTGCGCGTACTGCATGGGCGTGAGGGGGCGCCCCAGGAGCACCGTGCGCTCCTGCTCTGGTTTCTCGGCCTCCTCGGCCGGGATGTACTCGTGGACCTTGTTCGGGTCGATAGCCCACACCATAGGTGCCTCCCTTGGAGATGGTGGTCAGGCGTCTACTGCTTCGTGAGCGTGAACTCGTCGGCCTCCCCGGTCGCCAGCCCGGAGGCGGCGAAGGTGTAGTCCACGACCTGGATCGGGCCGCGCTGGGCCTCGGGGTGGTCGTCGACCTCGATGTAGGGCATGGCGATGTCCAGGCTCTTGCCCGTGACGCCCACCCGCTGCTTGGCCACCAGGGCCAGGCGGGTGTCGGTTACCAGCTTCTCGAGGTAGTCGAGCGTCGCCGGGTCGAACTCGGGGTCCAGCTGGCCGGTGATGGCACGGCCGCCCACGGCCCACGAGCACAGGCCGTACTGCTGGTTCGGGTCCGGCCGCCAGTCGCCCTCGATGCCCATGTCGATGGCCATGCGGGCCACCTTGATCGGCGTGGCGTCCAGCGTGAACACGCCGTCGTCGTGCCAGACCTCGGGGAGCTGGGTGCTAAAGCTCGGGTCGAACAGGCTCGAGGTATCCCAGTCGTCGCCCTCGAGGATGCCGTTCATGGTGACCGTGCACACCCACCGGTCGCCGACCACGCAGTTCAGCGCCATCGAGGCGACGCGTGCGCCACGCACCGGGAGGGCGTAGCCGTCCAGCTGGGCGAGGAGCGAATAGCTCGGGATCGTCGCGAACGAGGAGAGCGCATCGGACGGGGTGATCGCCACGCTGGTTCCGACGTTCTGGGTGACCAGGAAGCCGGCGGCAGTGAAGATCTTGGCCCAGCTCGGAATGCTGTCGGCCGTGGTGTCCTCGCCCTTCATCTCGAACGAGAAGGTGATTTCGACCTTTCCGAGCGTTCGCACCTTCTGGAGAGGCGTGAGCGTGTTGCGAACCGCGGGCCGGTCCGCCTTCTCGATGATCGGGTTCCAGTTCGGTTCCTCGATCAGCATGATGGCGTCGGCCGCGCCGGGCGCGTCATACGTGCCCTCCGTGCTCTCGACCTTGACGCCCAGGGTCCGCAGCTTCGCGAGATGCATCTATCCCTCCGTGGCTCCTAGCCTCCGCGCCAGCCTAGCACCGAACCCCCGGATACGCAATCACAGCGAGAAGGGGTTGGAGAGCCGGTGGCGATACCACACGTTCACGTCGACCTCGGCCCCCACGAGGCTCGAGTCGTCCGAGACGGCGATGCGCACCGTCTGGATCTCCATGTCGATGACCAGGCCGCCAAGGTTGTGGTCGGCCTTCACCGCCTTAATCGTGTCGCCGATGAGGTTGTTGATGTCCGTGGGCTGGTCCGAGCGGCTCCGCATCCAGAGCTCGAGCAGCACCCGCTTGACCCGCGAGACGAAGAGCACGGGCACCTGCTCGCCCGGCCCCTCCTGTACGGTGTCCTGGAGTTCCCACTGGTTGATGACCGGGTAGGACCCGCGCGAGGCCCCGGAGCCCGGCATGCGCAGCACCTGCTTGACGTCGGTCTCGTAGCCGTTCGAGACCTTGATGGCCTCGAGGTTGGTCTGGAGGGCGGCCATGGCCTGCTCGAGGATGGTGTCAGCCACCGCGACCTCCGCGAGAGAAGAGGCGCGTCAGCGCCCCACCGATCTGGGCGACCATTGTAGTCGCGGCGTCCACACGGGACCCCAGCCAGTCCTTCCGCAGGTTCAGGCGCGCCGGGATCGACACCGATCGCTTGAGCACGAACCAGGGCTGGATGCCCTTGCCCACCCGCTTGACGAGCAGCAGCGAGCCGGCCTTCGAGGTCACCGGGAACAGGTCGGGGATGTCCCGCGGCCCCACGGGGTTGGCGCCCGCCCGCGTCCTCGCCGGCCCCACGGGGATGGCCAGGAAGCCACGGGGCCGCGACGAGCGCACGGCGTTGGACCCCTCGGCCCCGTACTCGTGCACCGTGGCATACGGGGCGTTCTTCCCGATCTCGGCGATGGCCGCGATGGAGTCCGGGTCCTGAGGCGCGCCCACGACGCGCACCCGGAAGTTCCGGCGGAGGGCGCCGGTCCGGGATGCCAGGGCGCCCGGCTTCGCCCGCCCCGGGGGTGCACCGCTCGAGAGGCGGCGCTGGACGAAGTCACGCTCGAACTGCTTGCCGTGGATCTTGAAGGCGCCGAGGACCGCCCCACCGATGACGCGGGGCATACGGGCGAGGATGGCGACGGCCTTGCGAAGGCCCTCGACCTTCATCTGGACTCTAGGCGGCAAGCGACAGCCTCCGCAGGCGTCGCAGGGCCTCCTTCGATGCCTTCAGCCACCGGGCCGGCTCGTCCGCCATGGAGACGTTCTGCCCCTGCATGGACAGCGACTGGAGGCCCAGCTCGTCCTTCCGGTTGAAGATGTGGGCCACCTGCATCTCGACCGCGTGGGCCGCGTCCTCGTACCGGTCGATGAAGTTCGCCGTCGTGTCGGCCATGCCGGCCGTGTAGGTCACCTGGAGGGTCCGGGGGCCGGCGGCCAGCAGGACGTCCAGGTAGAGCAGCCCGGTGACCGGATCGTAGGTCCAGTCGTCGGCGTCGACGATGTCACCCGTGTCGGTCCAGTCGCGGTCGAGGTCGTGCACGAGCTGCGTGACCGCCGAGTTCGGGTCCCCGTAGGCCGGGAGGCTCCACACCCTCTGCATGGCCCCCGTGTTGTAGACCTCTACGCGGGCCTCGGTCTTGACGTGCCGGTTCAGCACCCGCTCGGCCGCCCGGCTCCACCGCCCGATGAGGATGTCGATTAGGGCGTCCTGCGTGGTGTCCGAGGGCTTGACCGTGAGCAGCTCCTTGACGCGCTGCCTGGTGGTCATGGCGAGGGCGGCCACGGTCTACTCCTCCGCCAGGATCAGGTCGCCGTTCTCGACCTGCTCTGCCACCGCGGCCTTGACGAGGTCCTGGCCGGCCTTGGTCGTCCAGTCGCCCTTCTTGCCCAGGAAGTCGAAGAGGGCCACGACGGCCGTCGTCTTCTTCGCGGCGATCTGCTCTGCGATACTCTCTGCCACGGTGGCCCCCTAATCGTTCTGGGTGAACACGGTCGGCAGCGCGCCGAGAGGGATGGACCACAGCCCGATGGTGACGATGAAGAGGAACGGGGCTGCGCCGGCCGGGATGTAGGCGAACCGCACGAACCGCTTGAGATCCTTCTTGTGGGCCGTGATGTACTGCCGCACGTTCTGCGCGTCGGTGATGGGGTCGAACGCCTTGCCCGAAACGCTGGTGTAGGGGTCGGCCACGCCGTTGTCGTCGGAGTGTTGGAGCTGGACCGTCAGCGTATCGCCCGCACCGCCGAGCAGGCTGTTGAGCGTGAAGATGAGGTTCCCGGTCGCCAGCCGCAGATCCTTCGCGGCCGAGAAGGCAGCGCCGGATACCACGGTCCAGGCCGCGGTAACCGCCATGTAGTCGCCCCAGCCGGTTGCGTCGTTGCTGCGCACAGGGACCTCCTACGCGGCCCGGTTCGTCTCGTCGAACGCGGTCTCCTCGCGCTTCTTCGAGACGAGCATGGTGAAGTCCCAGACGTTGATTCCAGCGGTCCACGTGATGCGGAAGCGAAGGTAGCGCTTGAGCTTCCCGAGTTTCACACGCACGGCCGCCAGCGTGATGGTCCCGGAGAGCACATTCCAGAGGTCATCGGGGTCGCCGATGAGATTGTCGAAGGCCGAATCGGGAGCGGCTTCCCAGGAGGAGGCGTCGTCGGAGTGCTCGGCGTGGATGACCTGCGCATCGCCGGTCGGGGTGCCGAAGGTGTAGAGCAGCATGCCGATGCCCGTGTATGAGGACATGTTGCGCTCGAACCCCACGACCTCGGGAGCGCTGGGGATGGCATCGAACTCGTGCCAGCTCTCGAGTTCGTAGGCCGTAACGTCGCCGCCCTTACCCATCGGTCCTCACCCTCCACAGAGTAGCGGGGGGGATGTCTTTAGCCATCCCCCCCTGAAAGGTCACGAGGGCGGAACCTCGGGCCGCTTCGCAGCGACCAGCAGCGCGGCCACGTCACCGGTCGGGGAGGTCCCCGTCACGGTACACGTGACACGCACGTACTTCTTGAGGCCCTCCAGCTTGACCGGGACCTCGAACGCGCCATCAGCCGCAACGGTGACAGCAGCGTCGTCGGTGTCGGCGTAGGCATCTGCCACGCCGTCATCGTCCGAGTCCTGCACCTGGAAGGAGAACACGGGGGACGTGCCCCCGATGTTGTCCATGACTCCCGCGAAGAAGCCACGGCCTCCCAGGTCGGTCCGGTCGATACCGGTCCCGTCGAAATCGGCCGTGTGAGTGGCCGGATCGACGGCGACCTCGTTGCCGCAGTTGTTCGGAACGTCGAGGAGTTTACCCATCGTCGCTCGCCCCTATGCGGCCAGGTCGTCGGCCTTCACGAAGGACGCGTTACGGCGCCGGATGGCGTCGACGAGCATGATCGCCCGAATCCACGTCTGATTCTTCTTGAAGGCATCGGAGGTTTCCGCGCTTGCCCGGAACTCGATGGCGCCCCACTCCAGCAAGAGCTGGTCGGCCCAGTTGCCGTAGACCACATCCGTAGTCGCCAGCTGGGTCGTGGTACGCACCTGGGCGCCGAGGAGCTGTTTGGACTCCTTCTCACCCAGGTTCGGGTTCAGGAAATAGCGCCCGTCATCGTCCTTCAGCTGACGGATGATGTTCCAGCCGTTCGGCGACATGGCCCAGCCGAGGTTGCCCTCTTCTGCGTCCGCCGCTGCCACGGTGTTCTGGAAGTCCATCAGCTTGTCGAAGTCCACCGTCGCCAGAGACTCGTCATCGACATCGCTGTCGGTGAGAATCCCGAGCGGCTGACCATCGACGCCCGTGCCCTGGATGGCAGCGTTGTCGAGAGCCAGAGCGAGAATCCGCGCGAGGTCGCGCTGGATGATCGCGTTGACGCTGGGGTCCGACTGTTGAAGGAGGAGATTGGACACCACGGTCAGCGCAGCGAGCTGTCGGGTCTGGCCCTTGACCTGCCCGAACGTCTGCTGGCTTTCGGTGATGTCCGCATTCTCGTCCACCCAGTAGGCGGTGCCAGCACCGGTCTGCTTGGGGAAGAGAATGGGGCTAGACTCGAGACCGGTCACGCTCGTCGCACCGAGTTCCCGCACGACGGTCATCGCACGGAGCAGCTCGATGAAATCGGGCATGACCTGGGCGGGCACGAGATAGCCACCGGCGGTGTCCACGTCCGTAGACAGGTCCTTGCCGTGGATCCCGACCCACAAGTCCCCGTGCTTCTTCCAGAACTCCTTGCACACGTCGAGTTCGTAGCCGGCGGCCTTGACGGCCTCCGACGCCTGACTCTTCAGTGCCCAGAGCACCTTCCGGAGCTGGAACTTGCCGCGCTTCGCTTCCTCCTCGAGACCGGGGAGGTACATCTTGCGCGCCTGGAGGAGCTTCTCCAGTTCGCCGACGCGGGTATCGATGCCCTTCACGGAATCCGTGAACGGCTCGAGGCCCTGGGCGATGGCGGTAGCGAGAGCGGTGTCGCCCTGCTCCTTGCCCTCACCGTCGACGTCCGGGGTACGCCCCTTCTTCTCGTCGTCGTCGCTCATGTCTGAAGCTGTTTCTCCACTTCAGCCCGTACAGCGCGCTGCACAGCTTCGGGGTTCGGAATGCGGCTCTCGGGTTCTGCGTTCTGGTCCACGGGACCTCCCGCACCCTCACCGCCCGACACGGGTGCGGCGCGCTGTTCGTCGCCTCCCGTGACCCCACGAAGATCCGAACGCGCCGCCAGCTCGGTGGACAGCGCGCGAATGTCCTGGCCCATCTTCTCCAGGGACTCGGTTACCAGGTCCTCGAAGGTGGGCGCCTCCTTCGGCTTCGGAGGCTTCTCGTTGGCCCCAGCCTCGCCGGCCTTCTTCTCCGGCGCGACGATCGTGTAGGTGCCATCGGCCTCGGCCTGGCACACGACCAGATGGTCCTGGGGGATGATCTCCCGCTCGACCAGGAGGGCCACGTCCTTCTGACGGAAGCCACCCGCCAGAGCCCGCTGCCGGATGGCGTTGCGGTTGGACTGGACGGCCGCCGCCGATAGCTCGAGAAGCTCCTGCTTCTCGTAGCGGTAGCCGCGCGCCCAGGGGTCGTCCTCGGTCGGAGGGATCGGCTCCCACTGCTTCGGCAGGAACCCCACCGACACGGCCCGGAGGGTGCCGTCGAGGAACAGCGCGTAGGTCAGGTCGGCGAACCCGTACCCGCTCTCCTCGTCAGCGAACTTGATGGGCAGGACCAGCTTGTCGCCGGCCACCGTGCCGCCGAGCCCGGCCCCGTTGCCCAGGGGCAGGAACTCCCGGCTGTGCTGCCAGAGGAAGGGACCGTTCTGATCCCAGGCTTCGAGGTCCCAGCCCTCGGCCACGATGACATCACCATCGCGGTCTACGCTCTCGTCGGAGGCCGTGAACACGAGAACGCGGTCGGCGCCCTCCTGCTTCTGGACGGCGGCGGCCAGCGCCTTCTGACGGGTCTTGGGCTCCATGGCATCGGCCTCCTCTGGCTGCAAGGCTACTCCTTGACCACCGGCACCGCAACGCATCGGCAGTTGATGACCTCCTCTGGAGGCCCCCCCACCTGACCGGGGTATAGCAGCCCGTTGGAGAACTCGCTACCCACCCGGCGAACCTCGCCGTCGATCTGGTGGGTGTCCCTGACCTCGGCGTCGCGGCTCGAGATCCACTCGTGGAAGTTCACGCCCTCGTTCTGCATCATCCAGAACCGCGTGCCGTTCGCGCTGGTGGCGACCTCGGTGCGGGCGATGGTGAAGGACCGCCGCCGGTTCGCGTCGTTGTAGACGTCGCGGATGACGCGGTCGACGCGCGTGGCCAGCTGGCTGATGCCCTCGCCGATCTCGATGCCATCGGCCAGCGTGGTCTTGATGCCGGCCCGCAGCCGTTCGCGGGTCGTCACGTTGATCTCGGTCACCCGGCTCTCCTTCAGCCGCACGAACTCCGCGACCTGCGGGTTCGCCGGCTCGAAGTCGATGCCCAGCAGCGTGCCCATGTCCTCGCCGGCCTCGGTGATGATCTCCTCGTACAGCGGGTGGAGGGTTTCCTGGAGCTGCTCGTTCCACGTCTCCTCGTCGAACAGGAACTGGTCAATCGCCGCGTCCAGCTCGGCCTGCTTGATGCGGAGGGCGCGCACGAACACGCCCCCACGCTCTACCAGGTCCGTGCCCTGCTCGGCGAACCACTCCTCGAAGAGGCTCAGCTGCTCGGCCCGCTGCCGCATGAAGTAGCCGTTGAGACGGGACCGGAACTTCCGCTCCATGGGGTCCAGGACCTTCGCCGCGAACTCGTTCCAGTAGGCGTCGGCGCGTGCGCCCGTGAACGGTGGCGCCGGCGCCTCCCCTTCCTCGGGCTCCTTCTGCTTCGCCGTGCGCTCCTCCTCGGGCGGGGCCTCGGGGGTCCCCGAGTCGGAGAGGGGCACGAGGTTGAAGGGCACGAACGCCTCCTCGTACCCGGGGAACTCCTCGAGTTCGAGCTTCAGCCGGCGGTCGGCCTCCGACCAGGGCACCCGGTTCTCGATGAGGATGCGCGCCTGCTCGAGGCGTTCGGTGAGGTCCGGCTGGAGGGCCGCTACCTCGGTGGTATCGAAGCCGGCCCAGACGCGGCCGGCCGTCGCCGGCAGCACCAGCCGCTCGCTCGTGACCTCCTCGAGGTCGCCCATGTCCGGGAGCAGCTCCGTGCGCCACCACACCTTCTCGGCCTCGCGGTAGTTCTCGAACGTGGCCTTCCCGAACCCCATGATCTCCCAGGGGCAGTTGAAGGCCGCGGCGATGTCCTCGCGGGTCATGCCGCGCTGCTCGGCCCGCTGGCTCTCCTCGGGGGTCAGGCCGATGCGATCGAACCCCAGCCCCGAGTGAAGGACCGCGATGCGGCCGCGACGGTTCGGCCCCTGGTGTCGGCTCTCCCACTGCTGCTGGATGATGTTGACCTGGTCATCGTCCAGCTCGGCGTCCGTCTGGAGAGCGCCCAGCGGCACCGCCGCGTTCTCGAGCGTCTTGAGGTCCGACTGCTGGGCCTTCCGGTCGAGGCTTACCTCGGTGAGGGCGGCCTGTATGCGCGACAGCCCGGAGGTCGGGTCGTCGGGGTTGAAGAACTTGTGTTGGATGACCTCCCAGGGCGCGAACTCAAGGGCCTTCCCGTCCGTGCCTCGGAACGTCCAGCCGGTGATCATCTTCGAGGTCTTGTCAACCTGCGGCTCCCAACCCTTCGGGCCGACCGGCCACAACTCCTGGGGCAGCGTGGCGACGTTGGGACGCTCGGCGATCCACAGGCACTGGCCGCGCATGAGCTGGTAGACCATGGTCGCATACCAGAACTGCGTCTCGGTCTGCATGGGGTTGGGGTTCGCGAACAGCTCCCGCAGCTGCGGGTTCTCCACCTTCTCGCGCTCCTCGTCGTCGGGCGGCCCGTCGTAGAACACGATGGGCACCTGCGAGATGGAGTTGGCCGTGATGTGGGCGGCCTTGCGTACCCACGCGTGATTCTTGAAGGGCTCGGCGAGGCCGGCGAGGCCCGACCGGCGTCCGAGGGTCCAGGAATGGTTGTTGAGCAGGAGTTCGGCCGTCTCGAAGTCGAGCCCGAAGAAGCTCTTCAGCATCTGCCTCTGGATGGCGTGCGTTGCGCGGCCCAGCAGACCTCGGTTCCGCGTGCGGTTGGGCAAGCTGTCCTCCTACCCGACCCCGGGCATAGGGCGGTGCGCTACATACCACGCACCCTCCAGCGCGTCGGGGCCATCGTCGTGGGCGGCCGTAGGAAAGTCAAGGAGCTGCGAATGCAGCAGAGAGCCCTTCAGCTTCGGCGCGAAGCGCAGGCGTCCGGTCTCGATCGGGCTCTGGAGTCCGGCGATGACGCGGCCCTGCTTGTTCTCCTTGCGGCGGATGCCGCGCAGCCGAATGTGGGCGCCGAGGTCGCGCTCGAGCTGGCGGAGGTTGTTTCGGATCGCGTGCAGGGGGTCGTCCTCGAAAGCCGACAGCTTGGGCGCCGGGTAGCCGTTGGAGTTCTGGAACCACTCGACCATCTTCTTACCACCCTCCAGCAGGCTCCGCCGCTCTACCCAGGCGTCCAGGCACCAGCAGATGCCGACGTAGGGGTTCCAGTTCGGCTCGTCCCCGCTCGGCTCCTTCTGCTTCGCCCGGCTCTTGGCGAGCAGGATGACCGCCGTGTAGTCGCCCTTCCGGTTGCCCCCGGCGGGGTCCATGAACGTGTAGAGCTCGAGCGGCAGCCCCTCGGGCGGCGTCTCCCACACGAACCAGCCGGACCGGAAGGCAGCGTCCTCGGAGGAGCGTGGGTCGTTGTCCATCTCCTTGGCGTAGCCCGTGGCGCCCATCTCCTTCCGTGCGCGGACCAGCGCGGCGTTCCCCCACTTCTCGGGCCAGAGCGGGGCGCCCTCGGCGGAGCCGTCAGCGGTCGCCCGGAGCTGCCGGTGGGTCCAGCCGGTGCCCGGGTCCTCGGCGAGCTTGGCCAGCCGGGCCGTGATGCACTCGGTGTGCAGCCGCGTGCCGTTGATGAGGAAGTCGGCCGCCCCCTCCTCGCCGCACCGCAGGAACTCCTGGGTGAACCAGCGCCAGTCCTTCTCGCGCTGCTCGGGGGACAGCACGCTCTCGTTATCCTGGAGGTCGTCGCCGATGAGCAGGTCGGGGCGGCCGCCGTGGCGCAGGAGGCCGCGGGGGCTCTGGCCCTTGCCGAGGGTCGAGATGATCTGGCCGGCCGGCAGTTCGATGAGGCCTGCCTGGTAGATGCGGGCATGGCCCTCGCCCTGGGGGCCGAAGCAGCCTATGAGGCGGTCGTCGTCGTCGAGCCGCTTCTTGATGGTGTCCAGGTACGCCTTGGCCTTGGCGGCGGTCTCGACGGTGATGACCGTGTGGCGCTTCCGGCCGGTGAGGCTGGTCCAGAGGGGCGTGGCGATCGAGCGGATGGTGCTCTTCGCGTGCTCGCGCGGGATCTCCACGCAGTCGCGGACGCCACCGGACAGGCCCTCAACGCGGCCCATGAGTTCCACGTGGAACGGCGCCGCGCGGAGGCGGAACATGTCGCGGAGGAAGAAGAAGCAGAAGTAGGCGAAGGACAGCTGCGCCCTACGCCTCTGCGCTCTCCTGGCCCGCAGGCAAAGCTCCGTCCACCGCCCAGTGCTCGGCGTCCCGGATCTCCTGGTATTCACGCTCGGCATCGGTCTCGCTCTCCGGCAGGTTGGCGATCGCGACCTCGACGCGGGCCGGGGCCTTCGCCACCACGTTGAGGCTCTGTAGGTCGGCGATCATGCCCCGGTAAACGAGCCACGCCTGGAAGTCCTTTCCATCGCGGATGAGCTTGGCCGCGATGTGCTCCCCGCGCTGTAGGTGCTGCGCGGCGATCTTGTAGACGGTGAGGTCGGCCAGCTCGTTCTGGGCCTCGGCGATCCCCTTCTCCTTGAGGTTGTAGACGGTCTTGCGAACGCACCCCATGAGGCGGGCGATGTCCGCGGGCCGCATGCCCTCGAGCAGGAGGAAGCGGACGAGCATGACCTTCTCGTGGTCGCTCAGGTCCTCGTGGGTCAGCTGCTTCCGCTGGAGCTTCAGAACCAGGTCGCCCACCGCGTGCGGGGGCCGCAGTTCGGCGCCGTCTACGCGATCCTCCGGCGGCGGGAGGAGCCCCTCGTCCTTCCCGTTCCCCGAGGGCATCAGGGCGCCGTGTACGGCAGCCCCAGGCCCACCATGACCGTGGCCGGGGCACCGTGGCGCTTCCAGCCGGCGTCGGCCTCCGCGTACCCCTGCATGATCCAGGGGCCGTCCTGGTCGAGGTCCCCGGCCTGCGGCTCGTACTCCACATAGCCATCGGAGGGCGTGCCGCTGTCATCGGCGTTGAACTGGCCGCTGGTGCCATCGGGCTTCGTGTAGAGGATCGCCAGGCGGTCGGCCGTGGTGAGGTCTACCCCGGTCTTGCCGCGGAGCTTCGGCAGCTCTACGTCGTTCTCGAACACGCTCGCATCGTCGGCCATCGGTCACTCCATGGGAGTCTCGAACTCCACCACGTCTGCCATCGGCGTATCGAATTCTACAACGTCGGCCATGGGGCTGTCGAACTCGACGAGGTCAGCCATGGGCGTGTCGAACTCCACGGGGTCGAGGGCCAGCGCCGTGGGCTCCCACTCGTCGACGCCCAGGTCAGGCGCAGCGCCCTGCGGGATGGACACGCCCTCCCACGTCTCGGAGATCCCCGCGATGGCCACCCCTGCATCGATGCTCTGCGCGTCCTCGATGAGATGCGGGTCCTCGGAGCCCGGGGTGACGTCCGCGGCCTCGTCGGCCGGCGTAGCGTTCGGGATGGAGTTCCCGTTGTCGGGGACCGTGGCGTCGCTCGAGATGTTGTAGTCGGATGCCGCGTCGTGCGTCAGAAAGTCGCCAACCGAGGCGCCGGGGTTGAAGGACCGGCAGCCCGTGTAGAGACAGTTCGGCGCGACATCGAAGCCGCCTGCGCTGCCGTTGTACGCCTCGCACCGTTCGGCCTTGAGTCCTGTGCCGCCCACGAAGGAGAGCCGGAACCCGTAGATCATCCCGTAGGCAGTGCACTGTCGGAACGTCCAGTTGCTGTGCGTGCCGCTCCAGTTGCGGACACCGGAGTTGTTGGCGCCGTAGAGAACGCACGCCTCCATCAGGCCGCCGGTCGAGCCGCTTGCGTTCGCCATCCGGAAGCAGGCCGACCCCACCCCGTTGCCGTTCACGACCCAGCCGCGGACCTCCTGATAATCCTCGCCCAGTGCGATGCCGTTCCCGCTCGTCAGCGTGACCGTGCAGGTCGCCCCTCGGACATAGGCATGCTTGGCGTCGTCCTCGACCTCCCAGATCCGCCGGTAGGTGGCGTTGGTGGTCGCCCCGGTCAGGGATGTGCTCGCGTCGCTGTGCGCCTGGTTCTGGAGTTGGAGCCGGCTGGTCCGTGTGTTCGCCACGTGGTCGATCACCTTCGTGGCGTCGTTGGCGTCCTTGATCGTCGGGTAGGTCGCCCCCGGGAGCGCGCCGATCTTCTCGGTTACCTCAGCCACCGAGTAGCTCCACGACCGACCTGGGCTTCACCCCGGCCTTGAGGCGTACCACGTCCGAGAGCTTGGGGGCCTTCGCGATGGGTTCGGCGACCGCGAACTTCTCCGAGGAGTCCCAATCGGCCGGGACCGTGGCCACGGCCTGGAGGGCGGAGGCGTCGAGCGTGGCCCGCGGGAGGGCCTCCCCATCCTCCTCGTTCGGGATGAGGTTCGCGAGGTCCGCGGCCTCGGGCTCCGTGATGGGCACGAAGTTGAAGGCCCGCAGCCCCGGCCAGTCGCTGAACGGCCGGCCGCCGAGGACCGCGTCATCGAAGATCGCCAGGAGGTCCCCGACCTCGTAGCCATGCCCGAGGAGTTCGGAGTGGGGTCCGACCAGCTTCGCGTACTTCATGCCCTCAGCCTACTCGCGGACGCTCCAACCATCCACGCACGAACCTACGCCCCGTCGCCTTCCGGCAGTATGGGCAGAGCGGCGCGAGGCCCAGCATGCGCAGCAGCCAGCCCCAGCGCCCGACCTCGATCGGGTAGCAGCCACGGGGGCTCGCGCATGGATGCGCGCCGCAGTATCGGAACCTACGCATCGTCGAGCGGCGAGGTCGGAGTTGCACCGCCCTCTGCCTCCTGGTTGGAGGCCGCAACGCTGTCTTTGCTTCCGCCGCGTATGCCCTTGTACATCGTCGCGCCCGCCTCCCGGATCGCATCGTATGGGAGTTCAGGCACCGTCAGGTTCGCTCGCTCCTTCGGCTGGAGAAAGTAGATATACCGGAGCTGGAACCCCTCGAGCTGCTCCGCGCCAGCCGCGCGCAGGAGCTTCGTGACCGGCGCCGTCTGCATCCCGAGGCGGCCGCGGAGCTTCCGCTGCTGCGGAGTCGGGCGCGCGGTCTCGAACACCATCTTGTGCGCCACCGTCCCGTCGGGGAATCCGTAGATCTGGGAGTTCCGCTTGATCATCGTGAGGACGAAGCCGGAGGCCCGGTAGATCGTGCCGTCCCCGCATTGCGTGGCGTCGGCGTACGACACGACCCACTTGAGCCACGGGTAGTGGCGCCGCAGTATCCTCATGGTGACGGCGATGACTCGGCTCTCCGAGTTCCGCGGGAGCCAGTCCGCCAGGGCGAGGCGGTTCAGCTCCAGGAACTCGTTCCATTCCGTTCCCGCCACCAGCCCGATCATCTTCCGCTTGTCCATCGAGGGGCCGAGCTGGAGGGCGCCCCCGCACCGGCCGTCGAGGAAGACCCCGAGGTGCACCTGGGAGTTCTGGACGACCTTCCCGCTGTAGTGGAGCTTCCGGACGATCCGGACCGCATCGGAGGCCGCGATCGGCTCCACGCGGATGTCCTTGGCCCTACCCACCCTTCGCCTCCGCACGCTCGAGGTAGCGGAGCGCGAGCCGGTGGAGCGCGTTCCCCTTCTGGTTCTCGTTCTCGCCCTCGTCGGGGTCCCCCATCATTTCGCCGGTCAGGGCGACCGTCAGGGCGCGCTCGATGGCCTCGTGCTGGTCGTCGGAGACCGTGAAGGTCATCAGGCGGTATCCGGCCCCCGCCGAGCCCCCCTCGCCGCCGAGCGGAGGCATGGACCCGGCATCGGGGTCGAAGCGGCCGGCGTCCTCGGAAAGGCCGCTCAGGAGCCCTTGGAGGGCCTCGGAGTCGCTCTCGATGGTCCCCAGTAGATCGGCCAGGGCCTCCTCGTCGCGGCCCGCTAGGGCCGCCAGGGGATCCAGGGTCGCCAGGAGCTTGTTGGCCTCCCCCTCGTCGAGGTCGAGCACGAGGACCGGGACCTCCTGGTCGGGGGTGGTCTCGGCCCGCAGGTGGCCGTCAACCAGCTGCAACGTGCCGTCGTCGAGTTCGCGGGCGAGGAGGGCGTCGGCGTAGCCGATCTCGGCGAGGAGGCCGCGTAGGGCCTCCTGCTGGGCCTTGGGGTGTGTGCGCCAGTTGCGGGGGTGGGGGGCGAGGTCGCCGGCCCGGACGCGGCGCAGTTCGCGGATGCGGTCGCGGATCTTCATTCGCCGCAGCTCGCCCGGTAGCAGGCCGAGCCCTTCAGCGTGGGAACGCCTGGGCCGTATAGGGCAGAGCGGAAGGAAGCGGCACCGCGCAGGTGGTCGCGGAGCCACTTCGGCACCCAGGGGATTCGCATACAGCGGGGGCGCACCCAGCGCTTCACGGGGAGCAGCCCCGGCCGTGGCCAGGCCGAGCCACGTCGAGCATCACAGCACCAGCGCCGTGGCCAGGCCGAGCGCCGCCCCCAGCTTCAGGCCGAGGAACAGCGGGGCCATCCAGTCGTCGCGGGCGGCCCACAGGCGCTTCACTGGACCTCCTCGACGCGGATGCGGACCACCCGGGAGTAGAAGCTGGGGCTCTCCTTCATCGCTATGTTGGCGTCGCCCCTCGTGCCGTACACGTTGTGAATGCAGATCTGGCCGGTTTCCGCGTCGACGCACGCCCAGCCCCGTGCGGGGCGCGCGTGGCGCTTCGGCTTGCAGACGCGCGCCATCAGTCCCGGTGCCCCGGGCCGCTGACCGGTGGCCGGTGGCCGGTTCAGGCGGCTGCCCTCCCGGAGAGCATCGAGCCGCTGGACGATGGCCTCGAGCCCCATGCAGACGGCAACGCCGACCTTTAGCTGGGCGTTTGCTTCGTGGTTATTGGTCATCGTCGCAGTTTCCCGGAGGGCGTCCAGGTCCATGCGCAGCTCGCGCATCGTGTCAAGCTGAACGAGGTCCTCGTAGGCGTCGGCCTTCGGTTCGCTCACTACTGAACCCTCTTCGCCGTGACGATCGGCTTCTGCTTCGTCTCGACCAGGATGGCCGGCCGGATCGCCACCGCGAAGAACTCGCCATTCGGCGCGACCATGCCGCTGGCGATCTTCGTCTCGGCGTCGACGTTGCTCTCGGCCGTGCCCAGGACCTCGACCAGGCCCTTCTGCTTGTCGTGCCACTTCCCGACGAAGTAGAGCGCCTTCACGCGCTCGGGCTTCTTGCGGTCCTTCGGGGCCTCGGGCTTCTTGGGGTCGTCGCTCATGGTAGGTGCTCCCATGGTAGCGGTTCGGGTTGGTGTGCAGAGATCTTACACGGTAGGTCTGGGGCGGTCCAGCCGCATGGTCGCCCACGCTATACGGGGCGTGAGGTCGTGTAGGGGGGCGGGGCGTTGGACTCGTAGCGGTCGAAGCGGTAGATCCGGAGGGCGACCTCTGGGAACTCTGGCGCCCGGGGCTCGTCCCAGACGGCAACGTAGACCGCGGTGTAGCCGGCGCAGCCCTGCTCGAAGCCGATGAGATCCGGGGCCTCGTTGAGGGGCATGAGGAGCCCGTCGAGGGGGCCGCGGAGGAAGCGGGTCAGGGTAGGTGGCATAGGCAGGGGCAGTGTGGGTCGTCGCAGTCGCGGCAGGCGCGCTGGGGACGGCAGACGGGGAGCGAGGTCACGGCGTCACAGGTAGCGCAGACGAGGCGCTGCTGCGTGATGTCCCCGGGCACGAACTGGACGACCCAGCGCCAGTCGTGCCGGTGGGGTTCAGCCGTCGTCGTCGGTGGGGCCGGGCTTGGGCTTGGCATCCGGCTTGGGGACCGCGGCCAGCTTGGCCTTGGGCTCGGGGCAGCGGTGTGCGGCCCGCGTGGCGGGGTCCAGGTCCGCGCCGCAGTTGGCGCAGATGAGGGCGCCCTTCTTCTTGTCGGTCATCGCCGTCTCCTCGCACGCGGGCGGTCTGACCGCTTCTTCCCCGCCCGCCCGCAGGCGGGGCAACGGTTAGAGTTGGGGCGGCTCCAGTACGCCTCCTTGCAGGCGGAGCACCAGAGCACGTCCCGGAATGGCCGCGAGCCGGCGGTCACTCGCCGTAGGCGGCGACGGCCTTCGCGTGGGCCGCGAGCTTGCGCCCGTCGTTGCCCAGCAGCTGCTTGACGCGAGGATGCCGGGCCTCGGCGGCGGCCGCCTGGACCTTCCCCACGCACTCGAGCAGCGCGACCTCGGCGGGGCCGGGCTTGCGGGGCTCGACCGCCTTGGGCTCGGGCTTCGGCTTCGGGGGCGGGTCCTTCTGGAGTCCGCTCTTCCCCTTGGTCGACGCGGCCTTCTTGGGGGCCTTCTTCTTCGCCGGTGTCTTCTTCTTCTTCGCCATGTTCAACTCCCTCCTGCGCGCAGGATATACCCCAGGGCCAGTAACGGCCAGAGGAGCGACGTCAACCAGAGGGGGCTCCCATGATGCGGTCGGCGTCCGCGATCGCCTCGCGGGCCACCGCCCCCCGGTCCTGACCGTTGGCCTTCCATGCCGTTGGCGTACGGCCGAGTTCGACGTAGTACGAGAGGGCGCGGCGCATCACCACCACGGCCTCGGCCAGCTGTGCACGGGTCGGCATACCGCATTCTACCAGCCGGGTCGACGGCCCTGGCGTAGGGGGCCGCGCCGCATCTCCTGTCGTGTGATGGACCGGAGGGCATCGTTCTGGAGGTCGAGGTCGCGCACCAGCCGAAGGAGCCACCACTGCATGCAGTCCGAGCAGCCGTCCTCGAACTTCCCGGGGTGCTCCGAGCAACCTGGCTTCAGCACGAACTGGCGCCAGCCGTTCCCGAATGCCTGGTCGATGACCTTCAGGTGTTCCTCGCCGAGCGCCACGCTAGACCTCCAACCCTTCGCTGAGGAGCCGCTCGAGCGGGGCCAGCTCCTCGTCGGTGATGCGGACCGCGCCCCCGGCCATCATGCGGCGGAGGGCGTTCCGAACGGCGATGGCAGGCGTGCGGATGCGATCGTGGGCGATGCGCTCGGCCTCGCATAGTTCGGCGGCGCGGCGGTGAAGGTTCCGGTGGCGAGCCTCGTCGGCGCGGGCACGCTGAAGCTCCGCGCGAAGGGCGTCGAGTTCGGCCTGGTCAACCATTCGGGAGGCTCCCTAGAAACGGGCCACCAGGATAGAGGGCGATCGTCCCGGTTTCCTCGTGGAGCGCGTAGCGACCGGAGCCACCGCAGGCGGTGCATTCCCTGGGATACTCGCCGCCCCACTCGAGACCGCCGCAGCAGCCGCAGTCGACGTCGAGCCACCCCGGCTTCCCTTCCCATGGAACCGGGGGTGAACGCTTACGGCCCACCGGCGGCCTCCTTCTCGGCTCGGGCCGCATCCTCCTTGCCCTGTTCCTCGACGGCAACCCACGACTCATCCGGCCACTCGCCCGCGTAGTCCCAACCGTTGCAGGAGTAGAAATCCTCGCGCATCGACCCGAAGAACCAGCCACAGGAGAAGAAATCGCGGCGGACGGCGAGGCAGAACATGCACGTCCGGTGCGTGTAGATCTGCGGGGTGCGCTCGCCGGGCATCGTGCCCTGGAAGAACTCGTGGTCCTCGCCGGGCTCGATGGCGGCGCCGCACTCCCCACATTCCTCTGGCCCCTTGGCCGCTATCACCCCCTGTTGAAGAACGGCATACGGCTCGTCTACGTCAACGCAACAGCACGCTCCGGTGCTCACGTCTCCCCCTCCCCCGCCGCGATGGCGCGTGCCTTGCACGGTGGGCACATCTTGCTACCTGCCCGTATGCACCGGCAAGGTGAGTTCGCAATGGCGGCCCGCTGGGCTGCGTCGTGGGTGCGGAGCTTCTCGGCCGCTTCGTTGCGCCATTCTTCGGTAGTCCTTGGATGCACAAGGTCGCAGAACGCCTCCTGCCACTCCTCCGGCGTCAGCATGTCAGGCGCACTCATCAGGCCCTCCGTCGTTGTGGTCGGGCAGGAGCCGCGTCACGTCGGCCACATGGCCCGGCATGCTCTCCCCCCCCCCCGCCGCGAGTGCAGCGAGCCTGTCTCGTACCACCGACCACGGGATGCGACGGCGTGCGATGGTCGCACACCGCGCCAGCGTTTTGCGTCGAGCGGCGGCGGATGCGGTGGCGTCTGCGGTGGCGTATGCGGCGTGTGCGGCGGCGGATGCGGTGGCGTGTGCGGTGGCGTGTGCGGTGGCGTAGGAGGCGTGTGCGGTGGCGGGTGCGGCGGCGGGTGCGGCGGGGGGGGGGGCGGGTGCGGCGGAGTGGGCGGCGGGGGCGGGGGCGGGGGCGGTGGCTGCGGTGGCGTCTGCGGTGGCGTATGAGGCGTGTGCGGTGGCGTATGCGGTG
>Ga0180438_10001992_pt1 | contig 34605 bp, 49 predicted proteins | sample SS_ome_12_FD_132455 | JGI IMG/M metagenome (GOLD analysis project Ga0180438, IMG submission 132455) | Hypersaline lake sediment archaeal communities from the Salton Sea, California, USA - SS_3_D_2 metaG | ecosystem: Environmental > Aquatic > Non-marine Saline and Alkaline > Hypersaline >... | reverse complement strand
GCAGTGGGGCATAGTTGAGAAAGGAGATCTGAGCAATGCAGATTGTAAAGCCTCATCGAAAGAAAAGTAGGGAAGCAACAGAAGCAGACATACCAAGAATAAAAGAGCTTGCAAAAGGCATGGCAGAGCTTTGCAATAAGCGTCATGGGAATTATCCGGGAGCTTATGCGATAGCTCATTGCCAGGTTGAGGAAAAGGATCCTATACGCTTCTTTGTGCTACGAGAAGGGAATGTCTTCATCAATCCCCGGATCCTAGATCATACCAAGGCAACTGTTGATTCAAAAGAGGGCTGCATGTCCTATGCAGACAAGCCTCAAAAGGTAGTGCAGAGGCACAACAAGATCAAGGTTGTTATTGAGGTTGTTGGAAAAGGCGAGCAAATCTTGGAGCTGAACGGAAGGATTGCGAAGATCTTTCAGCATGAGATCGATCATTTTGAAGGGAAATACATTTATGATTAGGGGCAGTGCTTTGCAGGTGGCCACTGCCCCACAACTTGCACAGAGGATCAAAAGGATCCTGAAAAAGAACTTACCAGCATGGACATACATCAGGAAGTCGGATTTCATAGTTGGGGAAATAATGAATGAGCTTAAAAAAGAGGCAAAAACCATTTGATGTTTGCAGTAAATGTGAAAGGGGGATATATTACGGAGACCCGTTCAGGTATGAAGGGCAAAAGAGAGTTCATGTTTATTGCAAGGAAAAGATAAAGAAAAGGAGATGCGAAGATGCTCGAATGGCTAAGGAAGAACGCGATTCTCGTGCTGTTGGTGATTGTAGCAGTTGACTTTGTCTATGGCATAGCAAAGGATATTCATGTAGCGTTTAGTTATAAAACAGAACACAGGCAGCTTACCAGTGAGTATAATGAGTTAGCCAGGATTCATCACAGACTTTATCGAACGCTATATGGTTTTGAATTAGGAGAAGAACACAAATCAAAATACGGGGAGGAAAAGTAAATGGCAAGATACGTTAAAAGGCCGGTTGTTGTAGAGGCGATTCAGTGGGCAGGAGATAACATTGAAGACATAAACAAGTTCACCGGAGGCGGCATTGTATTCAGGGCTGACGGAAAAATATCGATACCAACACTTGAAGGAGACATGCTTGCGAACAAAGGAGACATGATTATTAAGGGAGTAAAGAGCGAGCTTTATCCTTGCAAGCTGGACATATTCAAGAAAACCTATCAAAGGATACCAGACAAAGCATGAAGCAAAAAGAGCTAAAACTCCCCTTGCTTACGTTGAGAAAATACCAGGCTAAGCTTTGGGCAGAGTGGTTTGCGAACGCGAACAAGAATAAGCGCATGTCTTTGGAGTGGATGAGGCGAGCTGGTAAGGATCTCTTTTGTTTAAACATCATGATCGCAGAGGCCTTGCGCGAGATTGGCAACTATTGGTTCATTCTTCCGGAGTCTCAGCAGATCCGAAAGGCTATATGGGAAGGGATCACAAAAGACGGGGTGAGATATTTAGAGTTCTTTCCGGAAGCTTTAATCCTCAAAAAAGACGAAACCACAATGACGGTCAGGTTGAAGGATCCCAAGAGCCCCAACAAAGTGGGAAGCATTGTTTCCTTTGTTGGAGGAGATCGATACGACAAGAGGGTGGGAGCCGGATTAAAAGGTGCGGTAGTGTCTGAACATTCTTTACAGAAGCCGAACCTTTACGACCTTGCCCTGGAACCAATGCTCAAAGAGACCGGTGGATGGTGTATATTCAATTACACGCCAAGAGGCCAGAACCATGCGACGGATATGTTTGATTACCTTCAAAGCAAGCCGGAAAAGTATGTTGTCTCTAAGCTGACAAACGACGAACTTCATCTCATTTCAGAAGAAGACATCAACGAGGAACGAGCAAGAGGAAAGCCAGAGGAATTGATACAGCAGGAATATTATTGCTCACGCGAAGGCGCTCTTGTGGGATCCTATTATGGCGACATGCTCAAAAGGTATATCGATCACGTTGGAAAGTATTCATACGACTCAGGTTATCCGGTTCACACGCTTTGGGATCTCGGAATATCAGACTCAATGGCAATTTGGTTCTTGCAGTTTATCGGCAGAGATATTTACATCATCGATTATTACGAGAACACAGGATATGGGCTTGGACATTATGCGAGCGTCTTGCAGGGAAAGGGCTACATGTATGCGACACATCATCTTCCGCATGATGGCAGAAAGCGTGAAATGACAACGAGCGAGAAGGCAGTAACTATTGAGCAACAGTTGAAGAATTTGGGCTTGGAGTCAATAAGGGTGCATGAAGCTCGGCATGATATTTATGGACTGATACAGCGAGTAAGGACAATGCTTTCCCGGTGTTATTTTGATAAAGAGAAAACAAGAGACGGATACGAAGCGCTCAAACAGTATCGCAGAGAGTTTGATGAGAAGCGCAATCGGTTCCGGGATACACCTTTGCACGACTGGACTTCGCATGCAGCCGACGCGTTCAGCATATTGCCAAACATCGAAAGCTCGGTTGTAAGAAAGCGAAGGCCTTTGAAGTCAAAGCAATTTACGGGGAGCATAAGGATAAGAGTATGAGTCTTGCAAAAGTTATTGAGTATTGGGTAAACATAATTCAGCAAGAGCTTGGAAGCTTTACGGATCCAAAGCGTGTTGAGGAATTGATGCTCTTGTTTGATAAAGGCGATCAGCTTAGATATTTTGAGATTGAAGACACGGGCGTCTTTGCTTACTTGATAACAGATGACTTCAAGGGCGGCAAATGTCTCAGCGAGATAATTTTCTATATAAGGCCGGAACACCGAGGGGCAGTTAAGCTTGTGAAAAAGTATATAAACAAAGCGGAGCAAATAGCACTTGAAAATGGCTGTAATTGTGTTAAGATAGGCGCAAATATCGGGTTTAAGGATTCGAGCCTGATAAAACTTCTGAGACGGTGGGGATACGAGTATGACACCGTTTCTAAGCCTTTGGGGGGATAATTTATGGCTGCATTGACTACCATCGCAACAGTTGCCGGCGCTGTCGCCACTGGATACGCCGCTATTAAAGGCGCAGAAGCCGCACAAGAACAAGCCGAGGAAATGAAAAAGCAACAGAAACGCGAAAGAAAAGCAATCGCAGAAGCAAAGGCAGCCGCACTCGAAAAAAGAAAAACACTCATAAAAGAAAAGCGACGACAGATTTTTGGAGCAGGCGATGATGCAGGAGATCGTTATAGAATCGGTCAAACAGGAGCAATGGGGGTATTGGGTGAGCCGCCAGAGGTAGGCGAAACGTTGACCGGAAGGGCGTTGGGATAATGAAACTTACAGCCAAAGAAATTATTGAAAGGTATAACAGTGCATATTCAATAAAGACGAGCTGGGACACTGAGTATCGAAATGTTTTTGAATATTGCATGCCTTCAAGAGACGGTTATCAAAAAGCAGTGTCAGCAGAAAAAGTTCTTCCAGACTTTCAAGATCGCAGAGAAAATCTTTATTCCTCAGTAGGCGAACAATCAGCATCAGACTTTGTAAACACAATGCAAGAAGTATTGTGTCCTCCGCAAGGCGATTGGATTTCTTTAAAGTCCGGGAGCAGGATTAAAACAGACGACGCCAAAAAGCTTGATGTAGAGCTTGGCAAGATTTCTGATCTTGCGAACGAGCATAAAAACATGTCGACCTTTGACATGGCATTTTCAGAATTTTGTTATGACGTTTTTGCCGGCACAGGCTGTATGCTTATATTGCCAGGCAAGAATCCGACACAGCCAATATCTTTCCGGGCAATTCCTTTAAGGCAATATTGCATTGAGGAAGGCGCTTACGGAGAAGTCAGGGCTGTTTATCGAAAGTTCACAATGAAGCGAGAGCTTGTGAAGTATCAGTGGAAAGAACTCAAAAGCATGAAGGTTCTTTCGTCTGACGCTTGCAAGGACATGAACCTTATCGAATGTACTTACTACGACTATGATCTTCATATCTTCCATTATCAGGTTATCAATCAGGATGAGGAAATGGAACTTGTTGCAAGAGAATATAAGACAAATCCTTTTGTGGTTCTACGCTGGAACAAGATGGCCGGCGAGCCTTATGGTCGAGGCGTAGGCCTGACAGCTCTGAACGACATAAAGACTTTGAACCTTATTAAGTATTACGGGTTAAGGAACCTGGCTTTTAACACGCCTCCGCTTCTTGTGCAAGAGGACGACATGTTGGATATTGACGGGCTTACACTTGAACCCTGGAGCTTGAACGTTGTTCCGGACACCGACTCCTCAATCGTTCCGCTTCAAATAAACACGAACCACAACATCGAGTCATTTAGGGTTAGAGAACTTACAATGGACATTAAGCGAAACACTTTTGCAAGCACTCTGCCAACAGAGGGCGCAAGGCAGTTGACAGCAACAGAGATAATCACTCGTAAGAAGGAATTGCAGAGAGCGCTCAACAGTGTTTTCGGAAGGCTCATTTCAGAGTTTCAAATTCCTTTGATAAGAAGGATTTTTGATGTTCTGATAGACACTAAGGTTATCAAAGCTCCGAACCCAGAAACAGGAGAGCAAGGGTTTGATGTAGCAAAGATCAATGGTTTCATTTATAAGGTCAACATCATCACCCCACTTGGCAGGATCGTAAAACAGGGCGAGGCACAGGCGTTGCTAAACATTGCGGCAACTCTTGTGAACTTTGATCCAAGTGGTCAAGTATTGGCAAACTCAACAGACTTACCGGGAATGATTTCAAGGTTCTTAGAGCTTGAAGGATTGCCGGCTAAGTTTATAAAGACTCCGGAGGAGATTAAGACAAATGCAACAGAAGCGGCAAGGGCGCAGGGACAAGCAGCGCAGGCGGCCGCAGAAGCAGATGTGGCAACAGCAAATGCAAAGGAAATGGGAAAAGCAGGGGCGAAAATAGTCCAAGAGGAGGCGACCCGTGGCTAAGGAAAATGTTAAGCAAGTAGATCAGAACGAGAAGCCAAAGCCAGGATTTCAGCAAGCGAGACATAACCTTGAAAAGATGGTTATTGATCCAAAGATTGCGGCAAAGCTTAAAGCAAATCAGGTTGATCTCATGCGAAAGTTTGTTTTGGTTTTTGGATCTCCGGCAGGAAAAGAAGTTTTAGACTACCTTGACAAATACTCTCACAGGAATTTTCCAAACTACGGAAACGGAGAAAATATGGACGGGATCAGCGCTGTTCTTGCGACTTACTCAAAATGCGGAGAGCAGGCGCTTATATCTCACATCAGAGACGTTTTAAATACAGCAAGAAAGGCAGGTGAATAAAATGAGCGACGGAATACCAGAACAGGTAGTTCTTATCAACGATGTTCAGAGGAGCAACATAAAGAACAGCAACAAACCCTTAGTTTGCCAGTTTATTCAGGATGGGTATAAAAAGCTTCAAGAGGTTGGAGCGTTCAAAAGCACAGACGAGAAAAACAAAGAGGCTTCAAAGGCAGCGGATAAGCTGAAAAAAGAAGCGGAGAAAGCGGCAAAGAAAGAAGCGAAGGAAAAAGAAGAAGCAGACAAGAGGGCAAAGAAAGCAAGAGAAGACAGAGAGAAGGCCGCGAAGAAGGCAGCGGAAGACGCGAAGAAAGAGATCGAAGAAAATAAAAAATAAGGAGCGAAGCTATGACAGAAGATAATAAAAATAAAGGCAATCCACAAGATAACCCTCCTATGCTTCATCAAGAAGGCAATGACAATGGGGGAGATAAGGGGGGCGACAAAGGCGGCAATCCAGGAGAAAAGCCTCCGGAAGGTGGCGACAAGGATCCAAAGCTATCTAAGGAAGGCGGCAAGCCTGGTGATGGGCTTACTGATGTTCCTGATTTTAAAGTGGCTGAAAATGAGAAACATGAGTTTGATCCAAGCTTCTTTAATGAGGACGGGTCTCTTAACAAGGAAGGGATGAAGACCTACATTAAAGACCGAAAAGAGTCTGATGAGAAGTATGAAAAGCGTATCCTTGATCTAAGGCGCAAAGTATCAGATGGAAAAGCTCCGAATGAAAAAGAGGAGTATTTCCAGGACTATGCGCCGGCTGAAAGGTTTATGAAGTATTTTGATGCGGCTGCTCCTGATGCTCCGTTGATAAACGAGTTTAAGGAAACCCTTTCAAATACTTACATGGAAGCCGGGCTTACAAAGAGGCAGGGCGAAGACGTCAGCAATACGCTTTTGAAGGTTCTTGAAAAGATTGGTGTTCTTGACACAAGAACAAAGCAAGAGAAGTATGCTGACAAACAGAAGTGGATTGAAACACAAAAGTCAGAGCTTGGGGCGAACGCTGATAACATAATCAGAGAAGCAAGAATATTTATTGAGAGCGCTCCGATCTTTGCAGCCAAGACAAAGAACCAGCTTATTGAGTTAATGGAAAGCCTCGGTGCGCCTTTTGTTGATACGATCTATCAGCTTAAAGAGGCTTACGGAAATGGCACTGGTGGTGTTCCGTCGACAGTTTCAGGTCTTGCCGGATTGAAGTCGGATGTTGAGCTGTTGGATGAATATAAGGATCCAAAGACGTCTGACATGAGAAAGCAGGAGATCATCATACAAAGACACAGGGCAGGCCGAAAAGGTAATTTGTTTGATGCCAAAGTTTAGGCTTGACAACAAATGTGTTTGTGATAAAATGGCGTAGGATGTAGATTTTGATAATCCCGATGCTAGGGCTTCACAACTTTAATAGTTGTCCCCAATAAAGCAGAGGCCTCATTAGAGAAATCTAAGAGAATCTGTATTTATAAAGGAGATGAGCTATTATGGTAATGGCAGCAACGGCGGTATTTATCGATTCGTTTGACGCCGAGGTCAAACTAGCATACCAGGGGATAAAATCCCTTCGCGAATCCGTCCGCGTAAAAACTGGAGTTATCGGTTCCACACACAGGTTCCCAAAAGCAGGTAAGGGTGTAGCAACACAGCACAACAGAGGAAACGATGTTGTCGCTATGAACGCTGGCCGTAGTAAGGTAACGGTTACTCTTTCTGATTGGGACGCTTTCGACTACGAAGACATCCTAGACATCAACAAGCTCAACTTTGACGATAAGAAGATTATCGCAGAGAACACAGCAAAAGCTATCGGTCGAAGGGAAGACCAGCTTATTATTGATGCTCTGGATGCCGGGTCTACAAATACGATCGGAAACGGCACAGCAGCTTTCTCAGTTGACTATGTCCGTCAGGCCGCTCAGTATTTAGACAACAATAACGTTCCGGGCGAAGATAGATACCTTATCTATTCTTCAAAGCAGAAGGAACAGTTCCTCAGCGAAACTGAGACAACTTCTTCTGATTACAACACCGTAAAGGCGTTGGTTCAGGGCGATATTGATACTTTCTATGGCTTCAAATTCATCATGATCGGTTCAAGGACAGAAGGTGGCCTTCCAAGACCAGCAGGTGTTGAGCAGGATTGTTATGCTTACCACAAGCAGGCAGTAGGCTTGGCCATTGGTAAGGAAATGACGACTATGGTGGATTGGGTTCCGCAGAAGACTGCATGGCAGATCGGCTGCGTATACTCAGCAGGTGCAATAGTTATCGACGCAGAGGGCGTAACAACTATTCATACTGACGACATTCCGTAATTTTAAAGGGTAGCTGGATTTCTAGTCTGGCTACCCTTTTGTTTCTGTTTCAAATAAGTTATAAGGAGGAATCAATCATGGCTTATAATCAGGAGAACCTAACCATATTTTCTGGCAATGTCAAATCCGGTGTTGTCCCAACTTGGTGGGCTTACTGGAATGAAGACAATGACACGGTTACGACCGCTGGTTTCTTTGTTGATTACAGACTTGTAGTCGGAGACCAGATCTTTGTATTGGCCAACGATTATGCTGCATGGCTTCCATATAAAGTAACTGCGGTTACTGATGGAGCTGCAACGGTTGTTGCGTCAACTACACCGGCCTAACTGTTTTTAAGTATTTTCGGGTTTACCCTGGTTGGTTTCATTGTTCTCCAGCCAGGGTATTCCTACAAAGAGAGGTATAGACAATGGCAACAGGCAGTAATTTTCCTACGAGCTTAGACTCTTTTACGGATAAGGTTGACGGCGTTGATGATATTCTTTCTGTTGAAACAAATACCCAATCTTCTGCTCTTGAAGCATTAGAAGCAAAGGTTGGCGTTGATAATTCTGGGGTAGCAACTTCACACGATTACAAAATATCAACCCTTGAAGATATTCTTGATGCAAGTGCCGCTTTGGATGGTTGGGTTCTTATGGTTGACTCCGGAGAACCGAACAATCTAAAATTCGCAGCAAACCCGGCTGGCTTCCCCGATCCGACAACCACTCGTGGCGACCTTATTTATCGCAACGCTTCAACAACAACCAGGCTTCCCGTAGGGTCAGCCGGTCAAGTTCTTACAAGCGACGGCACGGATCCTGTTTGGGCTGCCGATCCTTCAAGCCTTATCGGTCATTTCAGAACGAATTTCAGTATTGACCAGAAAGAGGATACAGAGGGAACTGAGTTTGATGTTCAGCAGATGTTCCAGCAAATTGCTTTTGGAACGATCTTTGACAGTGTTACAGAAGCAGAAACTTTCTTGCATAGTATTGATACGGTCTTGGTTCCAGCAGACTCACATGAAGCAATTTATACAGGAACATGGCTTGATTTTGATGTTGCAAGCTTTAAGTTTGGAAGGGCAAGAAGATCAGTAACCGCAGGAGATACCGTATATCTTGATTTTACTGGCGTGAGTTGTGGAATTGGTTTATCTTGGGATAACATAAACGGAGCTATCAAAGCAGAGCTTTCCAGGGATGGCGGTTCAACTTGGGAGCAGCCTCTTATCTTTACAGGCAAGCAAACAAGTGCGACCGGGACTTATGGAAAGGTTTGTAGTTTATATTCAGGCCTTCCTTTTGGGGATTATCGATTAAGGCTTACTGTTATTGAGCCGACAAGCACGCAAGGCTTTGTTCTTGAATACTTCTATTACACCACATATATGAACCAGAGGCCTATTACGCAATGGGCTGATACAGCCGGGGGCGCAGCTTCCGTAGCTGATGTTCCTCCAACAACTTCGCTGCTTACTGGAACATGGATTTATAAAAACAGACAAAGGATTGAAGGCTGGAATAATACTTATCAAATAACGGTAGCAGATGGAGCATATTTAGAATTTAAGTTTTTTGGTTCAGCTTGTTGGGTAAATGTTGAGTGGGCGCCCGAAGACATAACCATAGGAATTTTGATTGATGGATCAACGGCAAAAGTAAAGACAACTCCGTTTTCAATAGAAACTCCTTCTAATACCTCATCGGCTTGGGTTCGTCTTGATGATGGAACGTTGGCAGAGGGCTGGCATACTGTAAGGATAACAAGAACAACAGGGGCAACTGGAAGCGACTATCTTGGAATTTATGGGGTTGGATATTATTCTGGAGATCAGTCAATAGATACGACTGTAAAGCGAAGTTTGATTTGTGGGAAAGAGAGCTATCTTGTAGGAGTAGACGATGCCGGCTTTGCCTTTACAGGAACATGGAATGGCAATACAGATAACTCAGAGTCTCTTTTAAAGAGGCAAAATTACACAGATACTCAAAATGATTATGTAACAATTACAACTCCGAATAACGCAAATTTGAAAGCGATCTACCTTGTTACGAAGACTTTCAATACAACAGCAGAAGGTGAAAGAAAAATATCTCTTGGAGGTGCAAGCTCCAACCTTAGATATTTGAATGGAGCAGCAGACAACTACGAACAAGATTGTCTTGTTCAGCTTCTTTATGACAAGGTTGCAGATGGGGTTGATCTTCATAATAAGGAACTCCGGATCGTGAACAACACGGCTGCAAGGCTGACTATTGAAGGCGTCATTTTTGAAATAGGCAATACAACCGAAACAGATTATATCAAGTGCATGCCAAAATGGACAAGATATAATGATAGCACAAACCCAAAACCGCCTGTTTCAACTTCTCACAGGCTTGATGTTTATGGAGCCAAAACAGACAAGAGAGACGGCAGAAGGCCGATGGTTCATAGTGGTTGGATAAATGGAACTGAACCATATTGGAGACATGGACTTGGAGTGTCTGTAAATGAACTTGGCTTTGATTGTGGTTGGAATTACGATGGCGTTCCTCACAACGGAAACCTTCTTCACCCGGCATCCGGGGGGCTAAGAATGAACTCCAACGGCGATCCCGGAGCAGCGAGAATAGATGATGCAGCCTCTCATTGGTGGAAAGCGTTCTTGTATCCAGCAAGGCCTATATAGGAGGAAGAAATGATAAAATATTATGATCCTTTTGACAATGAAATAGCATCGGCTCCTAAAAAGGCTATCACTTTTGCTCATTGCAAATATGCAAAATATTTAAAGGTGAATGACGGTGCGCCTGTTCAGAACCCGGACTTTGACGCTTCAAAGTTCAATAAGGTGCAACAGCGAAAAAGGATTGCTGAATATAAGGACGTTACAGATAGGCTGGCGTTCAAATTCCTTGCCGGTGAGATTACCAAGCAGGAATGGTTAGATGCAAGACAAGCAATTAAAGACAAATATCCAAAGGTGGTATAGGAATGGCAAAATACGGAATATCCACTTATGGGGCAGCAACAGGCTTTACAGCAGCGCAGATAAAAAACCTTGCTTTGTTTGAGCTTGGCTTCCCGGATGAGATCGATTTTACAGACCTTACAAACCCGACCGTTGAGAAGGTAAACAGGGTTTATGCGACGGTGTTGCTCGCAGAGTTAAGCAACTATCCCTGGATATTTATTCTTAAAAGAGAAGAACTGACAAGCCGCTCAGATGCAACAGACGTCAACAAATACAAATACAACTTTGTCCTGCCGGCCAACATGCTCACAGTCAGGAAAGGATATTATGACCAGGACTATCTTTCTCCGATCAGAGAGTATGAGGCCAACTTAAAGAACTTCAACACAGACGCGCAAAAGGTTTATCTCTGGTATTATTCTCTGGTTGATGAAGAAGAATTTCCGCAATACTTCATAAACTACTTTAAGTATAGGCTGGCTTTTGAGCTATGCTTTAATTTAACAGGAGATACAGAGCTTGAAAACAAGCTCGCGGAATTATCGCGCTTCTTCTTAAAGAAGGCGAAGAACATTGACGCTAAGCAGCTTCCAGGAAAAACAGTTCTATCCTCCCCATTCACGAACATAAGGGGGAGATAGATGTGCGAACGAAGCAGAAGAAGTATAAATTTTCAAAAGGTGAAATAAACCCAAAGCTTCTTGAAAGACAGGATTTACCTGTCTTAGAGTCTTCTGCAAGCTATATCAAAAACCTTCTCTCAACTCCTTACGGATCTATCCGGACAAGAGGCGGCACGCAGAACATTGCAAAGGTAGCGACAAACATTACAGCCATTGCAACGCCGACCATAACAAATAACATGGGAGGAACGGGCGCTAACCTTTACAACCTTACAGCCTTGTTTGAGTCAACGGGAATAGAAAACCTCACAGAGCTTTTCAGGTATGATTTTGGGGGATCAACAACGATCTATAAGGTCTACACTGAAAACGTTTATTTTGCTTTTGAACAAGCGACACTGGTTCCTGTTGTTACAAATGGTGTAATAACTTCTGTTCAGGTTTCAAACGGAGGCAAAGGTCTTAATAATGTTACGCTTACTGTAACAGACGTTCTTGGCACAGGAGCAACGCTTACCCCTGTTTTAAACAACGAAGGCACAATTACATCTGTTACCGTTGGTGCCGGAGGCTCAAATTATTCCAACCAGACAAGAATAACAGTAAATTACGATGAGCCTACTGACAGCATCAAGCTCCAAGGTAGCTTAAACGGTAGCTCATGGACAGACCTTGCTACATACACAATAACGAAAACAGCTCAGGATCTTGTAACAACAGTTTCAGCAGATTACAGGTATTTAAGATGGCTAAGCACAGGCGCCCCGGCAACTGAGCTGAACATGTATTATTGCCGGGCTTATAGCTCAACTCCGGAAGCGGATACGATCAAGCTTGCTGATTTTGTTTTTAACCAGGATCAAAAATACGTTCTTGTTTTGAAAGATGAGGAAATTGAGATATATGAAGATGACGTTTTGCTTGATACAGTTACAGCAACGGGCTTGCTTGACACTTATTTTTCAACACTGAAATTCACACAGGCAGAAGACACGATGGTCTTTACTCATCCGGACATGGAGACAAAGCAGCTTGTGAGGTCTTTTGCTTCTGAGCCTTATACGAACGATCCGGCAGCCGGGTCAAACATTGTTTTGACAATGGCTGACACTTCTATTTTTACGGTTGGCAATGTTGTTACTGTTTCATCGTCAGCAGGTCGAGAGCTTGCAACGATCAATTTGATTGTTCCGAATACGTCTATAAGGGTCGATTCTTTGAGCTTAGATCACACAACGACCGATCCTTTGGTTACGTCTTCAACAATTATTGATTGGACATGGAGCGCTTTTCCTTTTATAAACATTCCGAAAGATCCTTTTGGAAATGAGTCTACGTCTAACCCGGCGCAGACATTAACTCCAAGTGCGACAGAAGGTTCAATAAAGCTGACAACAGGTGGCGCGGTTTGGACAGCGGATAGTGTCGGACAGCTTGTTGATGGTGGTGGCGGCCGTGTAAGGATTACAGAATACGAGTCAACAACTGTTGTTTACGGATATACGATTATTCCTTTCTACACAACGGATCCGATAGCTTCCGGAACATGGGATTACATAACCGGATATGAAAATGTATGGTCTTCAACAAGAGGTTGGCCGACAACCTGTCTTTTTTACGAACAAAGGCTTTGGTTTGGAGGATCCAAGAGCAAGCCAAACACGATCTGGGCTTCAAGGGTTGCTCAGTATAATGACTTTGATAATGTTGGAAATTACAACAACGACGCGATAAACGCAACAATATCTTCTGAGCAAATAGATCAGATTGTAAACATCTATGCAAACAGGGGAATACAGGTATTTACCGCTGGTGCAGAGTGGATCGTGCCGGAAGGCGCGACAACGCCAAACCTGTTTTCTGTTACAAAAAATACTTCCAACGGAAGCCTTGACACTGTTTTCCCGGTAGATATTGCAGGAACAACTTTATTCATAGAAAAGAACGGAAAGAGCTTGCTTGGCTTTGTTTATACAGAGTCTCAAAATGCTTATATAACAAGCTCTTTGAGTTTGCTTACCGACCTTGTGCAAAGTCCTGTTGGAATAACGGTCGATTACAATTCCTCACAGGACGTTGGAAACTTTATGTATATGGTCATGGCTGACGGCACAATGGCTGTTTGGTGCGTGGTCTTGGATCAAAAGATTGCTTCTCCTGTTCGCTTTGAGTCTGCAAAGGGAGGTCTCGTCAAAGACGTAATAAACGTAGCCGGAGATACATATATCCTGGTAGATCGCAAAGACGTTATTTACCTAGAAAAGATCTCGGAAGACAAGGTTGACATGGCGACAACTGATAGTTCGTTGTCTGCAAACATTACAGGGTTGAGCGATTACACCGGAGACTTTGTAAGGGTTTATAACTCTGCTGACGGTGATTTTGGATTGTTTTATGTAATAAACGGCGAGATAACTCTTGGCAGCACTCCAACAGCGGCAGTTACTATCGGCTTTGAATTTGATTATTCTTTAATCAGCAACAAGATTGCGATTTCTGGTCAGACTGACAACATTGAAAAGAGAATTGCGAAGGCGACTGTTGTAACAAAAGACACTCCGCAACTGACTTTTGAGAACCAGGAGATTTCGCAAACTGATGACAGGTATGATTTTTACGGAGTAACTGCTTTCAGCAGGGATTGCCGTTTTAACATAACTGGTTTATCATACGATTACATTGAAATTTTGAGCATTTTGCTCAATATCAATTACGGGGAGAAATAAGCTATGGTCGAATTTATGCCGATGCTAACCGGGACAATGTATGCTTTCAAGGCCTACCAAGACCTTGTTGCGCCTGATATTGATTATGACATTTTGAACATTCAGGCAGAGGCAAAAGAATTGAGGGCTGAGTATATCAAGAACCAGGTTGAAGAAGAAGCCAATATGATAAGACAGGAGTTTAACGAAGCGATTGGAGCGGCTCAGCATGCAGCCGCAAGGCGTGGCGTAAAAGTGGGCGAAGGAAACGTTGCTCAAAACATTGAGAAGTCTTCAAAGGCAATGGGCGAAGATGTTCAGACAATGAGAGAGAACGCAGAGTTTAAAGCTCAGCAACTTGGCGCACAGGCTTCAAGGCTGAGAAAAGGTGCGGTGGCCGCAAGGGATATAAGCGCGTTCGAGAAGATCGCAAACGTTACTACGGGTGCAGTAAAAGCATACGAGGCCTTTGAAAGCGCTTTTGGCGCGCAGTCCGGAGAGGCTAAGGCTTCAAAGGAAATGGAAGGATTTACAATGGATCCAACGAAAAAGAAGAAAAAGAAAAAGAGAACAGCCGGGATAATTACAGATTTCAGCGCTCAAAGCGGTGGCATTTATAGGCCGATAGGCTTGTCAGGAGGGATAGCATAATGGCTCAAATTTATAAAAGAAAAGTAAAGACAGTAAGAGAGCCGAGTGTTCCTGATACAGGGCTTATGACTGCTTTTGAGAAAAAGAGAGCTGGCGCAGTAGAGGCGATCGGCAAGACAGCCGAGACAATAGAGAAGCGTTTGCAGAAGCAGGAAGAATCGATCTTTGATCTTCTTGAAGCAAAGGCGCTTCAAATTTACAAGAACGGATATGATTTATACAACAACAACGTTGATGAATACAACAAGTTCACAACAGAGGAGCTTCAAAAGTTGTATGAATCAGTTCCGGACTCAGACGCAAAAAACAAGGTCATGGCAAAAGTGGCCATTGCAGGATCGGGCTATGATGCAAAGGTAACTCGTAGGCATTGGGATCAGCAGGAAAAAGTTGCGAACATGCGGTTTAAGGATGCAACCTTCACGGCCATAGACTCTGCAACAGAGGGGCTTGGAAGCTTGTTTGCAGCGAGCGACAACAACCTGACTGATGAACAAAAGCGCGAGCAGATGCAGGCTTTCTTAGATGCCCAAATTCCTTTGTATACAGCTTATGAAAACAGGCTTGCAACTGACAGCAACAAGAACCCGATCTTTTCAGCAGCAGAGAAAAAGGTGATTGAAGACAGATGGGAAAACCGAGGAAGCTATGCGTTGCTTGACTATGCCGGGGAAAACATTCAGACTAACAGGGAAGGGGTCGTTGCTTTAAGGCAAAGGCTTGTTGAAAACAAGAATGAGTTTCAAGAACAGCTTGGCATAGACGATAAGGCTTATGCGAAGACTCTTAGTGATCTTGATAAGATTATCAGTGGACAGACAACCGCACATGATTTGAAAAATGCCGAGATTGCAAAGATCGTAAACTCGGCAACCGTTAAGGACATGGAGATTGGTATTGATGGAGACGTCGGAAACAAAAAATACAATAATATTGATACTACCGTTGGTATATACAGACAACTTGAACAAGCGGAGCGAGAAGGTGCTTATACTTCCCGTGCCGATAGGGAGAAACTAGCGGCCGAAAAAGGTAAGGTTGCGCGTGCGGTCATTAAGCAGATTGAAGACGAGGTTGGCTTAAAATACAGAAAAGGCAAGAGACATCGTGCTTTGGAGATCACGACTCTTGGCATGTATAAATACAGGCCAAACATCGGAGAGACGGCAGTTGCAGAAGTGAATAAGAACCTGGGCAAGCTTGAAACCTCTTTGCTTTATCAAGACCTTACAGATGATGAAAAGGCACAGGTAAAAGCGAACATGTATATTGATGTTCTGGGCGGCCTTAGAGAAGCGGAAGGGATTGAGCTAAGAGACAGTAGCAGTCCAAAAGGAACAGAGCTTGCAAAGAGAGTTGCAACAGGATCTTATTACAAGCAGATTGAATCTCTTGTAGGTTACAAAGTGGTAGCAGAAGACCCGAATGATCCGGCGTCTGTAAAGATTGCATACGATAATGCTTTGCTGCAATATGACAACAAAACAGCTTTGGATGCAATAAGAAACAGGTTGCAACTAAAAGCGAGGCCGTAATTATGGCAGAGCCAACAACATTTAAACCAACGTTTGAGCAGTGGTATTCTATACAAGCTGACACTTACGGATTAAAACAAAATCCAGAAGACGACCCTATGTATGATTGGCGTGCAGCCTATGAAGCTGGCGCGAAAGCTGACCGAGAAGGACAATGGCCAAAAGAGTTTGAAACTCGCGTTGAAACAGTTGACTTGCCTACAACGGAAGTAACCAGAAGGGAAGTAACCCCAGAGGCAGCGCCGGAGCCTCCTCCAAAAGCGCCCCCTACACAGCCGGCAGTTTTTAAAAGAGATCAGCCTTTTGACTTCATGGAGGACAAAGAAAGTCCGCAGTTTGACGTTTTGTCTTACAAGAAAAGCGAAAGGGAAATTTCTGACATTGTTTATAAATTCAACAGAGGCGTATACGATAACATGACGACTGTTGCTGATCTTGACGCGAATTATTACATTGACAAGAACAGCCTGGGCTTTATTGCATTGAAGGAAAACCCTGATCTGTTTGACGCCATAAAAGCAAAGGGGCCTCTTGGCTGGGGCGAGACATGGCAGCGCATGGATAAGTGGGGAATAGTTCCGTATGCAGGCGACGTGTCTGAGATTATTAGCACTGTCAAAATTTACAATCTGATACAGAAGAACTTACGAGGGGAAATTCTCAGTTCAAAAGAGCAAGAAGATTTGAGCGAATTTGCCTGGGACATGATCGAAATGGATATTCGCGGTCAAGCTTGGGACGGAAAGTTCTTGCAAGGCATTTACCGCATGCCAGCTTTTGTTGGCGAGTTTATGACAACCGGGGCTGTTATGAAGCAGCTTGGCAAGACGGCCGCAATGAAAGGCGCCAAGAAGGTCATTGCAAAGGGCATGAGGAAATACCTCAGAGGAAGGATTGCAAAAGGTCTTTTCAAGGTAGGCGTTGAAGGAACAGTCAGAACTTTCTTAAACCCTATCGCATTTCGCAAGCATTATGTTCAGAGAAAGCTTCACGATAGCATTGCAGTTACAGATAGGGGTGAGGTTATTTTTAGAGAGGCCTCACAAAATCCGGCTATGACGTTCGTTAAGGCCTTTGGGGATGTCTGGGTAGAGATGGCCTCTGAAACGGCCGGAGCGCACTTATTAACCCCTGTAGGCAAGAGAATTACGAAGCAGTTGCCAAAAGGCCTAAAAGACGCTTTTTCCAAGTTTGTAAGGAAAGAGACCGGAAAGCCTGTAAAAGGTTTGCGAAGGATGCTCGGATTTGACGGGCTTGTTGAGGAAATTGGAGAGGAAAGGATCGCAGACTTTTTACGGGTTACGCTTGACCTTGATCCAACGGAAGGATATTCATTCGATCAATACGGGCAGGCATTATTCCCAGAATGGGAAGATCTTCTTATCGAAGCTGGGATTATTGCTACGCATGGCACAATGAGCCGATCGGTCGTTTCCCTATACAACAAGGTGAGGGTAGACAAGAAGATCTCGGATAAGCTCGAACTCGGCCGCATACTTCACGAGATTGACTCATTGAGTGAGAACCAAAGGCAAAGTATCTTGGAAGACGTTGCCGGTCGAGAGACGGCAGAGGACAAGGGCAAGCTCGCTGAGGCTTTGTCTGCATATAAAACTACAATAACAGAGGCAGGGGTTCCGGAAGCAGAGGCCGATAAGATGGTGAAGCTCTGGGATGCCTTTACAACTGTGTCAGTGTCAAAGCTCAAAGAAAAGGGCGTTGATACAACTCGTGCGAAATTCATAGCTGAGAGAGCGCCAATGATAGCTGCTGCCGAAAAAGCAAAAGGGCTGTTTCAGGCCGGGCTTGGCAGGTTTGTTAAGGATTTAGGGTTTATAGAAGAAGAAACTGATACTCAATATAAAATTGGTGGAGAATGGTATTCAAAAAGAATAATAACAGCAGATAAAATAAGCGAAAAAGCACCTACTCCAAAAGAGTTTAATGACTTCGTGATAAGGAAAGCCGTTGAATATTTTGGAGAAACTGATAATTTTTCTGAGACAGGATACATTACAACAGATGGAAAGATGCTTGATTTGTCTGACAAAAGAGAGGGGGGGCAGCCTGGCACAAGAAGCAAGGATCATAGAGAAATAAATTTTCTTGAAGTTGCTTTTCCTCATGCTGATCCGAATTTAGGAAACTCAACTGATATGGTTGCTTTTATGGATATGGGCAACATAAGATTCAAGCCAGAGTCTAATGGTTTTGAGCTTCATATAAAACCTACAAATCAACAGAAAAAGGTTTTAAAAAATTACATAAATGAAATGAATGGGAACGTTATTGTTGATCTTTATACAGTTGGGAAAAGAGAAACAAAAGACTCGGTTGAATATCAGACAGGCACAAGGGCTGAAAAAATATTAAAAGACATAGATGATTTTTATGCTGGCAAGAAGATTAAGAAGTTAAGTGATGTTGCAAAATTTCATACTATGCTGGAAAAGCCAGCTTTGTATCAGCCAAAAAGAGGAGCTTATGATCCAGCAAAGAATTTGATAACATTGTTGCCAACCGCAGATCGATCTACTTTTTTACATGAATCGGCGCATGCTTTCTTTGAATTTTATTTACGAAACATGCCGGAAGACTTGAAGGCTGTTTTCGATTGGGTTGGAATAAAGCAGAAGCCTTTAAACGAATTGACAAACGACGAATATCGAAGGCTTCAAGAGTCTTTTGCAAAGGGCTTTGAAGCTTATATCATGGAAGGGAAAGCGCCAAACACAAGGCTTGCTGAAATATTCCAGACCTTCTTGGAGTGGCTTCTTGAAATTTACAACAACGTTACAGGCTTGAACATCAGGCTCAGTGATCCTGTCAGACAGCTTTATCAGGACATGCTTGATGTTGAGGCTGATATTGAGGTTGAGATCGATGCCAGGATAACTCCGGAGCTTAAAGCAAAGGCCTTGACCTTATACCAGGAAGCAAAAGAACAGATCGAGAAATTGAAAAAAAGGCGAAAAGCCATTATCAAGAAATACGGGAAAAAGGCAAAGGCTGATCTTGCAGAAGTAGAGGCCGACATTAAAGAGCTTGAAACCATGACCTTTGGAGTAAGGCGCGCTGCAATGGTCAGAGAAGCGGAAGCGGTTTATGATGAACTTCCAATATCAGAAGTAATTGAGGGCAAGATAAGAATATCGCCAGCGTATGAAGCTATGATGAAGCGCTATGATATTCCGGCAAATGTCAAGACAACAAGCGCGGCCGCAAGAACTGTTGATGAATGGGCTTCTGATCTTGGTATGACTGAAACAGAAGTTCTTGATAGGGTTGCAGAGGTAAGATCAAAGAGCAACTTTGTAAACGAATACATTGCAAAAGAGATACAGGCAATGAGGGAGTTTGCGGTTCCGGAGGCAGAGATCAGAAAGAAAATGGACGATACTATTGCGAAGCTTAAAGAAGACGTCAAGAAGGGCGATGTTACTGAGCTTCAAAGAGAGGTTATCTCTACAATCCGGGACATGAATATTGATAATGCGGACAAGGTAAGGTTCCTCAGCCAGATTCAGAAGGCAAAGACTCCTTATAGCCAGCGCAGAGTTTTAATGGACATGCTTGAAATGGAACGCAGATATTGGGAAAAACAACAGCGCAATCTCTTGGATGTAAAGATCCAAAAGATGTTGAGGCAGACAAAAGCAAAGGCCGTTGCCGGGGTTACAAAGGGCAAGTATAACTACGCTGACAATAAATTCTTTACAGAGCTGAGAGACATAAATAAGCTGACTCAAAAAGAAGCTCTTGAAAAATCGGAAGCTTTTCAAGATATTCCTCCGGACGAGGTTCTTAGCAACGAGGAAGTATTGCTTAGAGCTTTCACAAATTACAAGGCCTATGGCAAGAGCAAGGGATCCCTGGAATTGTTTGAAGTTGTTTATGCCGGGCTGAACAAGGCTATCGCAGACGCCAAAGAAGCCAAGAACGAAAAGGACTTTCAAGATAAATTGGAAGCTAGGGAAAAGACAAAATCATTCTTGGAAGGGGTAAGGACAAGAAGATACAAGGGCGACTCTAAGGCCTTAACGACAAAGATATTAAACGTCTACCGCGTAGGATCCTTAATGTCCGGCGCGAACATGTGGTCGCTGATAAACTCTATTGCAGGCAAAAAGGTAGCAGATCAGCTTAATTTGGAGCATCCGGAATTGACAAGAGATACTGCGATCTTCCAGGATGTCAGGGATACTGTAAGGCAGTCTTTGGAGATATTAGAGCTGGAAAACGACACTGACTTTTTCAAGTTGTTAGATCAATACAACAGCGAAGAATACACGCTTGTTGAGCAGGATCCCCGATATGAAGAAGAATACATTACAAGGGAATTTTCAAGAATGGGGATCATTGATATTTACAACGCCATTAAGAATGAAAAGACAAAGAATGATTATTACAGGGTTTACGGAGAAAACGCAGTAAACGAGCTTCTTGCAGAGCTTACAGAAAAGGAAATGGCTTGGGCTGATATGCTCATGGAAAAGGCGCAGGAGAGTTATGAGGAAGTCAATCAGGTGCATATTAAGCAGACAGGCGTTGATCTCAGACAGGTTGAGAATTATTGGCCGGCAACTTCTGTTAAGCCGCAAGCTCTTGTGAATGATAATCTTGTCAACGAAGTTATCCTGGCTTCTTTCCAAAAGGAAAGGGTAAAGGGCGCAACAACTCCGATTCCTATGGACGCATGGAGAAAACTCAATAGCCACTTATCCGGAGCGCATCATGTCATTGATGTAATGACTGCGTGGAGAGATGTAAGGAAGATTATAGACAGCGAGACTGTTAAGAATAAGATTGAAAGAAAATATGGTGAAGGTGTTTACAAGACTTTGGTCTTGCAGACAAACGCTTTGTCCTTGACAGGGCTTAGAGATCAGTCAAATGTTGTAAGCAGCGTTACAAGGAAGATGTTTAAAAATTGGGTAAAGGCAAAGATCGCGCTTAATCCGAGCGTCTTTGTAAAGCAGCTTATATCAGTTGTGAACTATACTGAAAACATTCCTGTCAATTATTGGATGAAGTATTTTGCGGAAGGCATGCTTCATCCGGCGAAGACACAGAAATTCATGTTTGAAAATTCTCCGTATCTGGAAGCTCGATACAGCAAAGGTTATTCAGAAGACATTACAAGAGCGCTTTCAGAAGGCAAAAAGCTAGCAAGGGAAAAATCGATGAATAAGATTTTAACATCGCTTGTAAGAATGGGCGACATCGGAGCTATCGTTTACGGTGGTTACCCGATGATAAGGTATTTACAAGAAGTGAAGGGATTGTCCAGGGCAGAGGCGGTAAAGCAGTTTGAGCTTTCTACCGTGAGATCGCAGCAGTCAGGCCTTGCTTCCAGCTTAGACTTGGCACAGCAGAGCAAAAACCCTTTTGTCAATTTCTTCTTTGCGTTTAAAAACACGCCAAAGCAATACATGAGAAAGATTTCAGATGCGTGGATTATGTATTATAATGGAGATATATCAGCCGGAGAGCTGGCGAAGATCCTTACGATCTATATGGTTGTGCAGCCGGCGTTGTTCGGAGCAGTTGCCCAGGCAATGAGGCACTTGCTCTATGACGATGAGGATGATTATTTAGACGACGTATCAAGCAACATCTTGACGTCTTACACGAACGCTTTCCCGATTATCGGGGATGTTGCAAAGTATAACGTCAACAGAATTATTGCTGATATTCAGGGAGATAGGCGCCCCTGGAAGATGTTCAGCCAGCCAATGCTTTCAGATATTGAGCGACTGAACGCGAACGTTTATAAGCTAATGGACAAGAACTTTGACGAAATGGATATTTTTGATCTTCTCGGAGTAATGGGAACGCCGATTGAATTAGGAACTGGATTCCCGATTCAGACCTTAGAGCGTCCTTTCAAAAAGAGGCTTGCGCCTAATAAGAAGATCAAGAGGAGGACGTTATGAGCTTTATTGAAAAAAACTTAGTTACGCTAGGCGGCCAGCTAAAAAGAGGCGATGTATTTCAAACGTTTGGTTACCTTACAACAGGCGACGACAAGGTAACGGTTTTGGCTTCTGGTTATTTTAACGAAGCGAAAGAGTCGCTTACCCGGAATGATGTCATTAAGGTAATAGACAAGACAGTTTCTCCGACGGAAACGTATGAGGTTATTGTAACCGCGCTTCCTTTGGTTGGAGATGTTGAGGTTACAGAGCTTATTATCGGGTCAACGGGAGGACTTATTTACCGGGGCATTATCAATGTTGCAGCAGACTTTCCTACAACAACAGATGTTCAAAATGGGGATCTTTATGTAATTGGAACGAATGTTACAGACAATGATCCTACCAAAACAAACACCGGACAGTCTTTTCTTGCAGGAGATGAGATCTTCTGGAATGGCACAGATTGGACGGTTCTTGGAGCAAGCGAACTTTGGAAAAGAACTGGCGATCTCTTAGAGCCTTTCAATGCTGGGGATAGGGTTCGTATAAGTCCGGCAGATGGAGCGGCAGATCCTCTCTTTTGTGTTCAGACAACAGGAACAAATCAATATGGTTTTTGTATCGAGACACTTGATTTAACAGGTATTGGTGCAGGGAAATATCCTTATTTTAGGCCACTGACAAATGGCCTTGCTTCTAATTTGGGCGTTTTTGGTTCCCTTATAATTGGAGACTCTTATCCGGTCGGCTTTGGGTTTGGCCAGGCTCTTGGGTTTTTGAGGGAGTCTGATGTTGCATCAATGCTTATCTCTGCAAATTGGGATGGTGGCGGCGTAGGTATTCATCAAATGGTGTTTAACGATGATGTTGTTTTTCAGCAGGATTGCACAGTAAATGGAACGTTATCGGCTGGAACATTGTCTTTGGCAAATCTTTCTATAGGCCAGAACACATCAATAAGGCCGACAATAACTTTTGATGCTCTGAACAATGATGGGTCTTTGGTCTATCACGACTCAGGTGGTGGTGTTCCGGTAAGGTGGGAGCTTCACAGCTCAACAAATGCTTCTGATGTTTGGGTAGACAGGCATATATCAAATTACAACAACTCCTTAGAAAAAATTGGGTTTACCAACAATAACGATGAAGGAATAATTTACACAGAATATAAAAGTAATAGGGGAAGCGAAAATCCTGACTTCACAGCTCATTCTTTCAGCATTGTAGGCACACAAATGGCCGCCAATGCTTGGGCTATGCGCATATTCCACATGAGCGATCCAGGTTATATTTTTAGGATCGATCCTTTTGGATCGCTTGTATTGGGAAGCGCCACATCAGGAACGGATAGGGATGTTACGATAACCTTTTATGGTGGCGCAGCCGGTAACGATGGCTTGCTTACCTGGGATCAAAGCGCAGATCAGTTTGTCTTTTCAGATGATATTTTAATGAGCGGAACTGAAAGGATATATCTAAACGATGCGAATAGTTACATCTACGATGATGGCACAAGGGTTCTGATTGGCTGTAACGACGCACAAGAAAAGATCGGTTTGGTTATGGCAAGCGGAACTGCTTATCTTGGCGTTTATCCTACTGGCGGTTGGATGAGTTTTGGCGGTGCTATTGCAGGAGTAACAGATGACAACGGGCTTCAAATTTATATTCCTCTGTCAGCCGGTGGTGATTTTTATTACGGTTATGGAGGAACTGAAAGTCATCTGTTTGGAAACACCGGAACAGAGTTTACCATATCAAGCGCTGGTGTTCTCTCTGGATCTGGAGCTTGGTCAACAACAAGCACAATCCAGGCCACAAGCACGATCACTTCTTTAACTGCTTTTAGATCGCAAGGCAATGACACTGTTACTGTTCCGGGTTATTCCTGGACAGGAGATACGGATACAGGAATGTATCATCCTTCTGCCGGGGTTATCGGGTTTACTTGTAATGGCGTAGAAAAAGGGCGCTTTGAGGCGAACATCTTTAAGACAACTGTTGGCAAGGTAGAAAAGACAACAAGGCTTACGGCGACAACAACTCTTGCTGCGTCAGATCATATTGTTTTTTGTGATACCGACGGAGGGGCTTTTACCGTGAACCTTCCAGCAGGAGTAGAAGGAACAAATTATAAGATCATAAACTGCGGAAGCTCTGGGAATGACTTAACCGTTGATCCTAATGGAACGGAGCAGTTGTTCGGAGCTGGTGCTGGGGTTGCGTCTACGGTATCAGATGGTGAGGTTATTGATATTCATTATAACGCAACAGAAGGATGGTGGTAAATATGAGTTTATGGAAATTATTAACGGCTCAATATAACGATGCAGGCGCGACGGCAAGGCTAAGGATAGATGCGGCAACAAACACGTTGCAGGTGATAGAATATGAACATCACGAGATCCATGCAGAAAGCCATTATTTTTGGGAAGATACGACAGTGTTGGCAAATGCTGCGACCTGGGATATTGCTTTCAGAACAGCGAATACGACAGAGTGGACTCACATAATTTTAAACGTTGTATCCAGCTTGGGTTCTACTGTTGAGGTTTATGAGGGCGATACGATCACATGGGATGGCACAGCAGAGACTTCGTTTAACAACGATCGCAACTCATCAAATACGAGCAACTGGCAAGAATTTGAAACAGATCCAACCATTGTAACGCCTGGAACTCTTTTGGCAAAAGCAACTCTTGGAACATCTACAAATCCTAATCAGGGATTGCCGGGAGCCGCTTCAAGGTCAAGGGAGATCATTTGTAAGCAGAACGAGAATTATAGGGTGAGAGTAACAAGCAACAACAATTCAAACGATGTTACTGTTTCGTTGCAGTGGTATGAGCATACAAATAAAAATTAGAGGGGGTGTTGGATATGCCATTGTCATTTTTAGGAGATATTGAGGAAAAGGACGGAAAGATTTACTTGGTTACTAGGAGAGAGATCACAAAAGAACAGCTCGCGGCTAAGAAACAGCAGATGGAAACTCAGAAGACAAACCTGGAAGCTTCCATCGCTATTGTTGACACGAAACTAAGCGCCATAAAGTAGAGCGGAAAGGAACAGGGCGATGCACGAGATCGTTAAGATAGTATACAATCACTTTCTCAACCAGCCGGCGCCAGTGGGGATCATTGTAATTATTGTTCTGGGGTTTCATAACCAGTTCGATAAACTGCGCTGGAAGCAGCACGACCGCGAAGCCGGGGTTTTTAGAGATCGCATGGAGCAGATGATTAAGGTCGTTGAGAAGGTTGATCGATACTTGTTAAAGCACGAAGCGGAGTATAAGTAATGGAACTATTAAAAGCCATTTACAAGATGTTCTGTAAGCTGGCCGGATCACGCAAGGCCTTCTGGAACATGATAACAACCTTTGGGAGCTGGGGCTTAATCTTGATGTTTATTCTCGATTGGGTTCCACAGCACAACCAGTGGGTTGTTTTCTATATTTACATAGCTGACCAGGTTAGCACGAACATTTATCTTGGCCTGATCGAGTTTGAAAAAATAAAACTGGAGGGCAAAATCGGAGCATGATATACCTATTTAAGCTACTTTTTAAGTTTTTGAAATTTCTGATAGTAGGAAAGGAGGCGATGACTGATGAAGAAATTCGTGCTAGGGGTGATGATCTGTCTAAGCGTCATCTCGACAAATAGCTTTGCAGAGGCGATAGATTACGAAGCAAAATACAAAGAGCAGGTTGCAGTGAACATTGCTCTTGATAATAAGCTCAACAAATGTATCCTGGAAAACACAGAGCTAAAAGAAGAAAATAAGTTTCTGAAAAAAGAAGCACGGGCAAAGAAACATTACATTTTACCTTTTGGTTTATTCGGAGTTACCGTCGACCATTTTCAGGGTTTTGTAGTTGGTGCAGTTGTTACCGTAATTATTTTATAAAAAACACTTGACAAGAAAATTGGCAGGTGTATACTACTTTGCAAAAGCGAGGTTATGCAAAGTGAACAATAAATTTTTAACAGCAAGTTACAAAGGAAAAGACCTACTGGAGGCTTCCGGCGCCCACGCAAAAGCATCTCTCCAATTCAAATCTTTAATGGAAGAACTTTCCCAGGAAAAAAATAACTCATCGATTGAAAAGCAGATTTATGAATTTGCTTTTTTCATTTATGGCGATGAGAAAAGGTCGAAGTTTTTCATGGAAAAGATTATTGAAGAATTAAAATAAAGCAAAGCGAGGTAATGTCATGGCTGGTAAAAGGTTGATTCACAAAAACGTTTGCACGAGTAAGAAGATTGCAGCGCTCACTTGGTTTGAAGAAGTCCTCTACTACCGCATTTTAATCAACGCAGACGATCATGGAATGTTCTTTTCTACGGCAGGATCAGTGCTTGAAATGTGCTTTCCAATTCGCAAAGCCGCCCGGAAAACAGCGTTTCCTTCAATCAAGTCGACCGAACTTGGAATAAAAAAGTTGATTTCCGTCGGTTTGATGGAATTTAAAACCATCAATGAAAGGCGAGTTCTTCATGTAAAAGACTGGAATAAATATCAATATTTACGGTCAGATCGGGCAAAACATTCATTCTTTGGTATGTCAGATGGTATACCAAGTGGTAAACCAATGGTTATACCGGAAGTTAAAGTTAAAGGTAAAGTTAAAGGTAAAGATAGTAAGGCGGTTGGCAAGCAACCGCCGTTGGTTCACGAGTTCATTAAAGCCTGGGGGGAAACATGGTCAGTAGTGGTTGGGGAGGGCAAGAAGTATCCATGTAATTTTGGGAAGGAAGGAAAACTTGTTAAAGACCTTTTGAAGGTTTATGAATACGATGATCTCAAAAAGCTCGCAGAAGCCTTTTTTAAAAGTGATGATGATTTTATCAGGAAGTCGGGATACACAATCGGTGTATTCAGGTCGATGATTCCTAAACTGATCGCTGGCAACAAGAGCCTTACTAAGGCCGGCAAGACTATTGATGCTGCAAAAGAACATTTACGGAGGATACAAAACAATGACACAAGAAAGCTTCGTTAAGATGTTTGCAAAGCTTTGTGTGGCTTTCAGTAAAGAATACTCTCCGGAGCAATGCGATATTTACTACGACGAACTCAAACACCTTACAGACAGAGAGGTCAGCTTGTCTATGAGGAAATGTGTTCAGTCATGCAGGTTCTTTCCCACCGTAGCAGACATTCTTGATTCTATTCCTAAAAGCATACATGAACCAAAGAAGTTGGAAGCCGGGAATGGAGTTCCAATGCCAGATCATGTAAAGGAAATGATTAAGACAATAGGGAGGAAGATATGATAAAAGAAAAAATTGCAATCAACGGAGTGGAAATAACAAGTGAAGGGAAGTGTCCTTGTTGTGGGCAGACAGTAGGGGCTTACAAAAGGAACCTTACGTCAGCGCACGCGAGGAATTTTTTGAGGATGCTTAAAGCAGGGAAAGATAATTTTCATCATTACAAAGAAGTATCAGATGGAGAAGGAACAGATTTTTCAAAGCCGAAATATTGGGGGCTTTTAATTAAGAAGCCAAACGAAGACCCAAAAATGATTTCATCCGGATTTTGGAAGTTGACCGATAAAGCTATCTTGTTTATTAAAGGATCGATAGGCCTTCCAAAATATGCGTATGTTTATAACGACAGAGTTCTGAAATTTTCAGATGAGGAAATAAAGTTTTTAGACTTATGGAACCAGGAGTTCGACGCTGAGGGGCTAAGAGTAGAAATTGAAAAACTGCAAAATAAAGAGATGACATTATTTTAAAAAAGTGCTTGACAAGCAAGCTGTATGTTATATACTTGTATGCAACGAGGGGGTGAATAGATGCCGAAACTTAAAGCGATTGACCGGTTGAGAGTTACGCAAACGAAGTTTAGAATTTTGAGGATATGCTTACAGTATGGAGACATACAACATTTTAAAGAGTTGAGGGGGTATTAAATTGAAAAAGAAAAACAAGGAGGCAAAGAAAATGAAAAGCAAGGAAGTCGCCATTGAGCGAAAGAAGATCGCAATGCCAATGACAGGTAATGAAGTTCAACAGAGATTCGATCTTATACAAAAGACAATGAAGTCAAGAATGAAAGACAGAGTTCACTATGGAACGATCCCCGGATGCGGAGACAAGAAGACGCTATTGAAGCCGGGATCAGAAATGCTGCTTTCAATGTTTCGTATAGCAGTAGAGGATCCAAAAGTTGAAGATCTATCAACCCCAGAGGAAGCTAAGTTCAGGGTTACAGTCAGAGGCATATTTGCTCCAACAGGAGAGTTTGTTGGCGCAGGTATCGGAAGCTGTTCAAGCAATGAGGAGAAGTATAAATGGAGAGCAGCAAGAAGTCAGTCAGAATTTGACACAACCCCTGAGCCAAACAGAAGATATAAATACAAAAGAAGGCCGGGCTATGATGACCAGAAGATAATGCAGGTTAGAGTTGAGCCGGCAGAAGTAGAAAATACAGTTTTGAAAATGGCAAAGAAGCGCGCGCAGATTGACATGACGCTTACCGTCCTTGCTGTTTCAGACATATTCACGCAAGACATGGAAGAAGAAATGGAAGACAAACCTCTCAAAGGGAAGCCAATAGTTGAGCAGCCAAAGGCAAAAGAGCCGGAAGCTCCAAAAGAAAAGGTAGACGTTTCAAAAGAAGTCCCGGATTCAATAACGGCCAAAGGGCTTCTTGATTACGCAAGAAAGGTGAATTTTCCAATAGCAAGAGTTAAGGAAATGGCCAAGAAGTGCTACAAGAAAACAAAATCCGAGGATTTAACAAAGAAGGAAATAATGGAGTTATTGACTTGGATTAAGCAGCAGGTGAAGAAATGAAAAAAGAGCTGACCTTTAACGAGAAGCATCACTCGTATTTTTTGGGCAACCTGTTTATTCCAGGTGTGTCGAGCATCTTAAAGTCTGCTGCCTTAGTGGACTTTTCTGGAATACCGCAAGACATCATGGAAAGGGCGGCCGCCTTTGGTAAGGCTGTCCATAAAGCATGCGAGCTTGATGATACAGGGAGCCTTGATTTCAGTTCAGTTGATGAAGCTGTAATACCTTGTTTGGAAGCATGGAGAAAGTTCAAGGTCGATAACAAGGTAGACGTTGAGGAGATCGAAATGCCGGTTTATTCCGAGAAGTGGATATACGCAGGGACTCTTGATCGTGTTATTGAAATGAATGGCAAGAGGTTCTTGCTTGACATTAAAACATCAAAGACAGTATATCCATCAATGAAGGTTCAGCTCGCCGGATATAAGCTTGCTTTTGAGGAGCTTCACAAGGTCAAGATAAACGGAAGAATGATCGTGAGGCTTTTAAGGGATGGGACATACGACGTAGTTGTATGCGACGATCCTCTTGACGAGCAAGTGTTTCTGGCGTGTCTTCAAGTTTACAAATTTAAAAAAAGGGAGAAAGATTATTATGCCAAGAAAAAGTGATGCAATGGTAATTGATTCGCCACAGGTTCAAGATGCAGTTTCTAATGCAGAGAGCCTGGCAAAGAAGTATTCTGGGTTAAAGATCACAACGCAAGATGAATACGACAATGCCGGGAAAGCTTTGCAGGCTGTAAAGCTAATGACAGACAGCGTTGAGATTTACAAAAAGGAAAAGAGCAAACCTTTTAAGGACAAGATCGATAAGATCAAGAAGCTCTGCGATAAGCCTTTGAAGTTTTTCAAAGAGGCCAATAATTCGCTGAGGCTTGCAAGAGCGAGTTATGTTGAGGAGCAACAGAAGATAAAAGAAGCAGAGCAGAAAAAACTTATTGAGGCGGCCAAAAAGGAAGAAGAAAAAAAGAAGAAGGCCTTGCAGGTAAAAGCTGATAAGGCAAGAGAGTCTGGGGATGAAGATAAGGCGCGAGAGTTGGAAGGAAAAAAAGAGGAGGTGCTTGTTCATGCCCCGGTTGTAGAAAAGACTGTTGATAAAACGGAGGGGATCGGGTTGCGCGAGGATTGGAAGGCAAGAGTTGTGGACGCAAGCCTCGTTCCCAAAGAGTATTGTATGCCTGACATGATTAAGCTTGGCAAGATTGCAAAGGCCATGAAGGATCAGGCGAAGGTTCCAGGCGTTGAGTTTTATTCTGTAAAGACCGAGATCGTTAGACAAGGGTCATTTTAAAAGGAGGAAAATAAAATGGGAAGACCGATAAACACAGATTTTTCAAATACAGATGATTTTGCGTTAGCAGAAGAAGGCGTCCAGAACGTCAGGGTTGAAAAGGTTTACGAGAAGGTTTCAAAGAACGGCAAGGAAATGGTCGTGTTTGAGTTAAAGGCAATGAACGGAGGCAGGATTTTTCATAACTGCATGAATTATGAGGGTTGCCGATGGATGCTTAAAAAGACCATTCACGCCATTACAAAGGTAAACCCGGAAAAGGGAGCGATGTCTTTTGATCCGGACGAGTTTGTTGGTAAGGAAATGAGGGTCAATGTGTTCCATGACGACTTTAATGGCCGAGTGTCTGCAAAGATAAAAGACGTTCTGCCCCCAGGATCTAAGGCTTCTGATCCTGATTTTGGAAGCATGGAGGATGATTTCTAATGGGAAACATAGCGCCTGTATTTGGTGGAGTCGTTGAAAAGGGTGAGCTTGTTTTAAACCAGCCTGATTTGTTTGCTGGGTATTTAAGAAGCTTGTCCGGCAAGAAGGTTGTTGTTACTGTCAAGCAGGAGAGAAAACATAGAAGCTTGCCTCAAAATAATTATTATTGGGGCGTTGTGATCCCGTTGCTTATGGATCATACCGGATACGAAAAGAACGAGATGCACGATGCAATGAGGGTTAAGTTTCTGAGCATAGAGGAAAAAGGCCTTATGATCGTGGGATCGACAACGAACCTTTCAACAAAAGAGTTCATGGAATATGTTGAGCAAATTACAAGGTGGGCGGCGCAAGAGATGGGAGTTGTTATCCCACCGCCAAACGGAGTTGATTACAATGACTAAATGGGTGAGGCGAGGGAAAATCCCAAGAAAAGACACAAAGATAAATTGTCCTGAACATGGGATGCAGCCTGTTTACGATCTTTGGGGATTAAAAAACAAAAAAGAGATTGAGGGAGTAGGGTGCATAAAGTGTTTTAATAAACTTCCAAAGAGAAAAGAGAAAAGGTGAGCTGATGGAGATAAAAAAAGGAAAAAGATACCAGGTTGTTCTAAGAGAATATAGCCGGGGAATTAACAAGGCTATTTATGGAAAGGCTTTTTCAAAGGTCGTAAGCTGGAAGGCTGCCGAAAAGGTCAAAAGGATAATAGAGGGCATCAATAAACTTCTGGGGAAAGGAAGCTCTCATGCCGGCAAGTAAAGTAAGCAAGGTTCAGAAAGGGAATTATTACAAGAGGAAGACGAAGAAGTGGCTCGAAGACAAAGGCTTTACCTGTGAATACATTGAGCAGTATAAAAGATACTGGAACGAGAAGCAGAATCGAGCTGGCTTTGTTAAGCGCGATCTTTTTGGATCTGATGTTCTTGCCATGAACGGGGAGCAGGTTATCTTTGCGAACTCTGTTTTTGGCATAGAGAACATAGCCGAGCATTACAAGCGTTACATGGAGCTTCCGTTTCCCAAAGACACGAGCATTGTTCAAAGGTGGATCGTTGTTTGGCAGCCGAGGGTGAGGGAGCCGGAGATAATTGAGGTAGGAAAAACATGAGGCCAATCCCAAAGAGGATGAGAATTGAAATGGCGCAGGATCCCTTTTACCATGTTTGTTGCTTGGCTGGGGTTTACACAGGAAGCATGGATTATTGTTCTGGCCGGGTTACTTGGCATCATTGCTTTACGCATGCAGGCAAGCAGATCAACGAGAAGTGGGCTATTGTTCCGGCTTGTGAATATCATCACGATCATAAACGCAAAGACTTTTTGGATCAGTTGAAGAAGGTGGCTTTATCAAGAACGATTCCGGGCGACCTTGAAAAGTATCCAAAAAAAGATTGGGATGCAGAAAAACGCAAGCTAGGTTTTAGTTGAAATCAAGCAAAAAAAGAGTATAATTAAGCAGGAAGAAGGCGATAAATATGAGGAAAATTAAGAGCATAATTATTCATCATTCAGCCTCGCCAGAGACGACAACAACGGATGATATTTGGAAATGGCATACGAGCAGAGGATGGGACGGGATAGGTTATCATTACGTTATTTTGCCAAACGGAAAATGGGAAAAGACCCGGCCTAATTGGAAGGTTGGCATGCACGCCTACGGAAGCAACCGCAACTCTATTGGGATATGCCTCATCGGATCATTTCAAGTTTACGATCCAACAGAAGAACAGATCAAAACTCTTAAAGAACTTATTGGGCAATTAAAAGACGCGTATGGCGATAATCTTAAAGTGATTGGGCATAGAGATACATGGCATGCAACTCATTTTAAGCCAACGCGTTGTCCGGGCAACAATTTGCATTTACGATTAAAGCAGGAAAGAATTATTCCTGTATAAAAAGGGGGTGAGAACGTGAACGTTGGAGAAAAGTTATTTTGTTTTGACACAAAGACAAAGAATATCTTTGAAGCCACTTTTGTTGGAAGCTTTGTTTCTACTACTGGCTATGAGCTTTATGCGGTTTTGAACTCAAAGGGAGAGAAAAAGTCGCTTGAACTTGTTCATTGCCATAAGACAAAAGAAGCAGCAGAGGCGCACAAAGACCGCATACTGCCAATGATGGCTGAGGGAGATAAGATCGCAAAGGAAGCAGAAAAGAAGATCGACGAAATAAGAATTAAGATAATCGGGGAGCCTGTGCATTTGGAGCTTGCTCAGAAAATCATGGGGCTACCACCTAAAAAGGGAGGAAAGTAATGTCATTGACAAGAGGACAGTTGAAGGCAATAGTCATGGCAATCATGGCGCCAAACGGAACAGCGGCAAACATGAACGAACACATGTTTGGTCTTTTGTGGGGCAACGCGGAAAAGATCGTTAGCTCTTGCATGCGAGAGGAAAAGGTTCTGGCCGCAGATGATGAGAGAGTTGCCCAGGGGAAAATAAAAGAGTTGGCCAGAGAAAGGGCGAATAAAGAAGCTGAGAAGGCCAAAAAGGAGGGCGATGAAAATGCCGGTAAAGAAAGTTAAAGGCGGTTATCGCTGGGGATCCAAAGGAAAGGTTTATCGCGGTAAAGGCGCTAAGAAGAAAGCCGCAAAGCAAGGGCGCGCAGCCTACGCTTCTGGATACAGGAGGGGCAAGTAATGAAATTATCAGTAAAAGATAGGCTTGGAATACTTTCAATCTTACCAAGAGAAGGCGGCATGGTTACCCTTCGAGTGGTAAAGGATCTGAGGGACAAGCTCCCTCTTACCCAGGAAGAAATAAAGGCCTGGGGCTTTAAGGACGGCACTCTTTTAACAAAAGAGCAGGAAGAAAAAGAGGCCGAAATTGAGATAACTCTTAAAGAAGAAGAAGTTATCGTAGCAAAGATGACAGAGCTTGAAAGGACGCAGAGGCTTCCGATAGCTCTTATGGATCTTTGGGTAAAATTGGTCGAGGAAAAGATTAAGAACAAAAAGTAACGAAAGGACGATGCAATGCTTGGCTTTTTTGGAAGACAGCCTAACGCTAACAAGATACGCAAGAAGTTTGATGCTTTATGGCAGGACTTGAAGAAAATTGAGAAGAAGATAGACGCCATAAAAAACAAGCATGATAAAGTCGTGTTGCATCAAGAAGGCAAAGAGGAGGAAAAAGACATGACACATTCAGTATCAAAACATTCACACCCGGCAAACGGATCCGGGATCGACACCGAAGCTCGGTATGAAAGGGAAGCGAACGAAGCCGAGCAACAGGAGAAGAAGGACAAGGAATGGCGAGAGAATTTGAAGGAGGCAAAACAATGAGCATGAATAAAGGAATTGGCACAGCAAAGGCAATAAAAGAGAGCGATCGTATAATGGAGAAAATATCAAGAACTCATCAAAAGGCTATGCGGATGATTATTGGTTTAGAAACAGTGCTTGATAGAGTGCGAGGCATGCGGCCTCCAGCCGTAACTCCAAAGGTTGAAGCTGATACGCCTTCCAATAAGGATTTAGAGGGCAGGGGCTTCTTGATGAAAGTAAATTGCGAAATTGATAAAACGTTAGTTTTGGGAGAAAAAGTAGAAGCGCTTATCATAGAATTGGATGATATTTTTTAAAGAGGATGAGGTTGAGTGGTAAAAAAGAAACGAACAAAAGCTGATAAGATATTGCCCAGAGAGGAAATGTTCTGCCGGGCAATGGCTCTTGCGCCTTCAACAGGCATGAGTCAAAGGGAGTGCTATATCAAGGCTTATATTTGCCAGGGGTGGGAGCAAAACAGCATTGATTGTGAAGCCTCAAAATTGGCCGCCAAACCAAAGATTACACAAAGAATAAAGGAGCTTACAAAGGAGTTTGCAGACTTCTTGAATTATGATGCTAAGGCGCATTTTGACGAGCTTGAAAAGGAACACAAGATGGCAAACCCAAAGGGCAAGAGGCGCAATCCTTATATCTCACTAAGAGCCGTTGAGCTTAAAGGCAAGATGACCGGAAGGTATAAAGAGCGCCACGAACATACCGGCAAGGATGGGGAGTCTCTGTTGCCTACCAAGATACTGATTCAGGGCGTTCCGATGGATAAAGAGGAGGCGAAGCGATGAGTAAAAAAAAGAAAGAGGAGTGCAATGTGT
>Ga0180438_10001991_pt1 | contig 34638 bp, 42 predicted proteins | sample SS_ome_12_FD_132455 | JGI IMG/M metagenome (GOLD analysis project Ga0180438, IMG submission 132455) | Hypersaline lake sediment archaeal communities from the Salton Sea, California, USA - SS_3_D_2 metaG | ecosystem: Environmental > Aquatic > Non-marine Saline and Alkaline > Hypersaline >... | reverse complement strand
GTCAGCCAATGTGGTTCGCTTTTGCATGATGCACCTCCTGTGCATCAGTATACACCACTTTGGCCTACCGGGGGTATGAATTTGTGAAGGTTCGAAGGGGTATGACTTTACGATGACTTACAAAACGTGAACAAACTTGCAATCTTTGTCGGTATGGCTGTGGTGATCTATTCCACCCGCTACGCGATGATCGCTGCGTTCGGGCGAGAGGTGCCTCCGCTCCTGCACCGCTGGTTGCGGTACGTGCCACCAGCAGTGCTGGCGGCACTTGTCGCACCGGCCGCTCTGGCCCCACAGGGTCGACTCGATGTCGGCACGCATGCCTGGGCCGTGGCGGCAGGGGCCGCCTTTGCCTGGCGTACACGCAGCGTCCTGTGGACCATACTGGGTGGCATGGCCACCTTCTGGATCCTCAAGATGCTCGGTGCATGAAACATGGAGGGAAAAGATGCACAACCGGTCACCCAATTCCTTTGTCATCACCCCACAACAGACATTGGCCGCCGCCAGACAGAGCGGCCTGGAAGATGACCGGCTCAGCCTTTCCGGTATGGCCGTGCTGACCTTTTCCAAGTCGGTCGTGGATCGGTTGGAGGAGTTGTGTGGGCTGGAAGACATCGCCTGGCTCGGGCCGGAGCACCATCCCTACGCTGCAGCCCAGGTCGTGAAGCGCGGTGCCTTTGAGGGCATGGAGGTCACCGCCCTTGTTCCGCCCATGGGGAGCTCTCCGCTGGCCTGCATGGTCGAGGATCTGGTGGCCTGCGGCGTGGGAGCCGTCTTCCTGGTCTGCGCGGCCTGGTCGCTGGGCCCACCGATTCACTTTGGCGATCTGATCGTGCCTGCCTTTTCCGTCGGACACGACGGGACCTCGATCCATTACGGCAACCGCCAGGGCGAGACGCACGCCATGCTCCGCGTCGTGGATGCGTTGACGGAGGCCTGTCGTATCCTGGACGCACGGCACCACGTCGGGGGGAATGGCTCTTGCGAGGCGTTGTACCGCATCACGCCACACATGGCCGACGCCTTCCGGCGGCGCGGCTGCCTGTGCATGGACAACGGCGAGGCCAGTACGCTGTTTGCCCTCGCTCGTACGTTGAACCTCCTGGGCGGGGTGCTCTTCCAGCCCTACATCGAGCTGGCGCAGGGCTGGGACCCCGCCTGGCTGCGCGATGCCCGCTACCGTGATGCTTGTCGCCTTCAGGCGGAGGTTGTGCTGCGCGCCGGCATCCGGCTTGGGCGAGAGGGGTGGCTAGAGAGGAGGAAGTCAAATGAGTTTGAAACATGACCCATCGACATCCCCTCACACGTGATCGAGTTGAGTAACGAACAGAGCGTCACCTGGCTGACCGCAGACATCGTGGAACTGCTGCGCCAGGTAGGGCTGGGAGAAGGGGCGGCATGCAGAGCCGCGCTGGAGTGGCTGAGGGCGGTGCAGAACCGGCACGGTGGCTGGCACTGTTTTTCCGGGAGTATGGGCGACCAACTGGGTAGCCAGGGCGATCCCGACTCCACGGCCAGATCACCTTCCTCATGCGGGAGGTGTACGGGGAGGCCGACCCGGTCTATCTCAAGGGCAGGGCGCTGTTTGAGAGCTTTGTCGACGAGGGGGCGCAAGACGCAGAAAGGGGTTATCGGGTTCGGCTGCGCGATGGGAAAAGAGAAGCGCTCGATGGCTACACGCTGACCCATCTACTTCTGTCCTGGTTACTCGATCGGCCGCGCCGCTTTCAGGCAGGCTACGACATGACCGACCCGCGCGTAAAGCGGATGATGGACGCCCTGGTGACTACTCAACGGGGCGACGGTGGCTGGCGTCCCTTCTGGTCCGAAGAGAGCTCCCCGATCTACACCGCTCTGGCGGTCAAGGTCCTGATCTTGAGCGGAGCGCTGGCGAAAAAAGATGTGCAGGCTGCCGTCAAGGCATACGCAGCGTAGCAAAGAGTCCCCGTGCTCCCGCCGAACCACAGTCCGGCGGCCGGCTGTGGAGTCTGCCCTGCCGGCGTGACAAGGGGTATCAAAGTAAGAGAGAACACGTTTGCCTCTTGTGCCAACTCGTGATAGAATTGAGACAATGTAACCTTGCCCTATCTACAGTACTTGCTTACCGCGCTGGAAATGCACCGCAGAGACGCCGAGAGCGCAGAGAAATCCAATGACGGTGAACCAGTTGAAGGTGAATCAAATCACCGGGGCGATCATCGGCGCAGCGATTGAGGTGCATCGTGCCTTAGGGCCGGGATTACTGGAGTCAGCCTATGAGGAGTGTTTATGCCGCGAACTGAGCTTGCGGCAGGTTCCTTTTGAACGCCAGCGCTCCCTGTCTGTGGAATACAAGGGGCTTGACTTGGACTGTGGGTATCGCCTCGATCTGTTGGTCGACGATAGGGTCGTGGTGGAGATCAAGGCTGTTGAGCGCTTGTTGCCGATCCACGACGCTCAGTTGTTGACCTACTTGAGGCTTGGCGGCTGGAAGGTGGGGTTGCTTATCAACTTCAATGTTCCTGTTCTGAAGCGAGGTATTCGCCGACGTGTGCTGGGTTTGGAAGAAGAATAAGGAAATTCTCAGCGTCCTCTGTGTCTCTGCGGTGGGTTCTGTCGTGTCGGTTTGAGGTGAGCTTCGCTAGACGAGTACTGTCTACAAGACCGAGGAGGGTGCGATTGTGCGAGCGATTGATGGCCGACCCCAGCCTGGGAGCAACCCCGATAGGTGGTCGGCCTCTTGTTTTTTCAATAACCGCATGCAGTTCTTCGGGAAAGGGGGATGCGTTTGAAAGTCAGACTGCATAGACCTAAACGTGGTTTGTGGAACCTTGCCCTGTTGCTCTTCGTTCTTGGGCTCGTTGGCTCTTACGTAGGAATACCAATTCTGAGTGGGTATGCTTTCTATCTCATCGTCATCTCGGCGGCGCTTCTGCTGTTGGGGACTTGGATCATCTAGGGGCGTGTTACCCAATGCCCTGCCCAGTGTGCCGTCGTTGTGACTGCCATGCCGCCCGATTCCGCTTGTGAACCAAACCAGAATGGGGTGGACAACAATGGAGTCGTGGGGCGTCTGACTGTCCCGATTCACCGCTGTGGTATGCGTACACGGCATCCCAATTCCACTCTTGAGCCGATGCCGTTATGCTGTTTGCTGAGTGAAGTGCCGTGAGTGAGCGAGTGCCTGCCGGTTGAGCGGTGAGCCTGAGCATGTCGAAAGGCAGGATAGAACAAACGATGAAACACCAGACTTCTCTTTCAGATCTGAAAGCATTCGCAGAGAAATGCATTGCTGCTGATCGATACCCAAATGACTACCATCCCTTCACGCCGGCCAAGTGCCGTACTTGTGGGGTGGTCCCATTGGCATTGACCATCGAGCATCACACCGGTTCCGAGAAAGGGGACTTTAAGGGTGTGATTTTCGCCCAGTGTTCGGAATGCGGGGGCGAGGAACGCATCTTTAGCTTTACAGGCAAACACAGGAAGCGCTTGAGGCAAGAGAAGCCGGTGTGCGAGTGTGGGAACGCGCATTTCCTCGTTGCGGTATGCGAACGGATAGAGGGGGACGAAGGCCTGTCGGGCTTTTTTGATGAGGGAGTGATTGTCGGCAAGTGCTCTCGCTGCAGTCGAAATCATGCCTTCGTTTACACAGACTAGTATTGCGATGCCCACTGCCGCCAATTCCGAGGGGACGCGCTCTTTTCCTCTTTATCTCAGCATAACCAGCGCACATGCAGCCAGCGATGGTTAGTCGTGAGAAAGGAGAGGCCACTATGAACCCGTCTCAATGGTTTCGTGATCAACTTCAGGCCAGTGCCGACGGTTTCGTATGGGGAGTACAGCAAGTACCGCCGGAGCGGCGATACATTCAGCCACCAACCGGCCTTGGCGAATGGACGGCCGCGCGCCAGGTCTTTCACTTGCTGTACTACGAGCAGAATATTGCACTGCCCAATATGCGACAGTGGCTTGGTGAACCGTGGATATTGACCGGTGGACTCGACGAAGATGCGGCCTGGGGCCAGGGGCAGGAGGTAGCGAGTCTGCTCACAGAGTTTCGTGCAGTGCGAAACGAGCAGATTGCGATGTTGTCAGCGTTTGACGAGAACACGTGGAGCGAGACGCGTCAGACCATCTGGGGGGCGGTAACGTTGTTTTGGGTCGTGAGCAAAACCTACCAACACACGGCCGAACATACCAGTACTGTCCTGCAGATTGCCCTGTTCTGGGATCATCTCTTAACGGCTCATGAGCGGGAGGAACGCTGACTGTGTTGCACCGTCACGGTAAGACCAGGTCAATCTTTGCCGTGACTCGTGTTGCGGTCAACGGGTAGGTCAGCGAGGTGGGTGGACGGCACGGGTCATGATGGGCCGTTTCCGCTAACGTAATCCAAGTGGGAGAGGTTCGGAATGGTGTGCCAGTAACTTCCCCGCTTCTTTCTAGGTGTAGCGCTGGCTGAGGACGCTTGGAGGCCATGGAGAGCCGTGTCGAAGCCAAGCGGTTCTTGACAAGGAGCCAATCGGGCAAGAATGGGTTTGGTTTTGACACGCCGGCGCTACTCTACCGTCGCTTACGTGACTGTCCGAGTGGGGAAGTGATCAGGTTCCCGCTCCCTGGACAGACCAGGAGGTGAATCAGATGGCAGAGATCCAGTGGGTGGTGGAGGTCAGATGCGTCAATGCTCTCCTCGCAGAGTTCAAAGTCGGTGAGAGGGGCCAACATATATGCGCTCGCGTTCCCGACCGAGAGTTGGACCCGCATGAGTTCGGCAAGCTGATCGAAGGGGCGGAAGAGGCCGGCCGAATCGCTGAGGAACACAGAAGCGCTCGCGAGAAACCGGTTGTGTCACAGAGCCCAGCCCCACTTGATGCAGAATTGGGCACGATCAGCGAGATAGAGGGAAGGAAGGGCCTCTACGCGATCCAGATCTTGAGGACGGGAGAGATTGTTGTGGTGAACATGCCCGGTGCGGTTTTCGGCCCATCGGAGCTCGATCGGTTCATCGCAGAGCTGAAATCGATCCGCAGTAGGTTAGCGCCTTCCCAGTAGAATTCTTGCACCGCAGTGCCGTCTTTACCAGGCCGATCGCGAAAAAGCCCCCAACGCGACCAAGTTGGGGGCTGTAGCTGTTTCACTCTCGCGCCATGGTTGTGCCGCACTTGGGGCAGTTGAGCTGGTAGCAGGGCTGTCCAACCTGATGGGGCATCTTATGCCCACAGTTAGGGCAGATACATTGCCCCCCTGGACCGGCAGCCTTCGGACCGCCCCCAAGGCCCGGGCCACGTCCGCCGCCCCGGCCACCACCTTGCCCACGGCCTCCACTACGGTCTCTTCCTCGACCCATCTCCGTCACCTCCACTCTATTCAAATCTTTACTTTTCTTCTGCTTGCATGTTTTTCATTACGCGCTCCACGCCGTGTTGGAAAGTTGGAGAATCTCTTTACCTTTCCCATCTTTGACCTACACGACCCTCATCTGCCACGCCATCGCCGTCGGCGATGACGACCTGGCCGGCTTCTTCCGTTGCCTATCTGCTTTGATAGAGGGCTGTTTCCAGGACGGAGAGTGGCGGCCGATGAAGTCGGACTCGTCCTGCGGGCCAGACGGCGCTCCACCGCGTCGAGAAACGCATCGGCCGCGCGCGGCAGGAGCCAGCTTCCCACAAAGGTCAGCGCCGTACCAGCCAGAGTCGCCAGCCGATCAGGCTGCCAGGCTGCGATCAGGGGTTTGGATGCCCGGGCAGGGATCATTTGCCTCTCGATAACCTGTCCCTCCACGATTTCGTCAGTTCCGGCGGGCACGAGTTCGGACGATTCGATCTGTCGAACGGCACCTGTGGGACATGCGTCCAGGCACGCCAGACATTCGGTACACAGCACCTGGTCGATGGTTGCCACACCCTCGCGTTCATCCAGACCAATCGCGCCAGTAGGGCAGGTGTCCAAGCACACCGCGCACCCTGTGCATGTGACACGGTCTATGTACAACAAATCATTCACCTCCTCTCTGCCCTGGAAGTCTGGCGAAGGTTCGTCCCTGCGCTTTCCAGATGCAACTCGGACCTCTGCAAGGCCCGCTCAATCTTTTTCCAATTTCTCAAGGCGACCCATGACGTCGGCCAACTGGCGGCGCAGAGTCTCGGCTGTCTGGCGCAAGGTGTCAAGCTCCTCCTGGCGAGAGGCCGGTTCCATCGGTGGTGGTGCTGGAGCAGCTTGACTGTAGCCGCCCCTGCCCATGCCTCGACCCATACCACGCCCCATGCCGCGACCGCTGCCCAGCCCAGCGTGGGCGGGCACGTTGGCCCTGCTCATGACGCTGAGCTGGCCTTGCCGGAACATCTCCACGGCCTGCCGCACCGTTCCCTCTGTACTCATATAAGCCGGCACGCCGGCTGACTGAAGGACGTTGGCCGCGTTCGGCCCGAGGTTACCGGTGAGCACTGCCTGAGCGCCGCGCTCGACGACAAACTGAGCCGCCTGGATGCCCGCCCCACCCGGGGCAGACATGGCCGGGTTCTCGACGGCCTCAAAAGCCATCGTTTCTGTATCCACAAAGAGATAGGTCGGGCAACGCCCAAACACCGGGCTGGCCGGCGCATCCAGGTCGGCCCCATTGGCCGTGACCACGATTTTCATGCTTGCAAACCCTCCTGTTTGACGGTATAATGTAATGACTCCATCCACTGGCAGCCAGCGGCAGCCACGCGGGTTGGGGGCTCGGGGCGGGTGGCGAGTGTGCCGACTTTCTTCACCCGCCCCGACGTCAAAATTACCCTTTCTTCTCGAGTTCCTCGAGGCGCTGGGTGATAGCGTCCAGTTCGCGCCTGAGCGCTTCGGCTTGGTTCTTGAGCTGTTCGGTTTCCTGCTCGTCGGTCATTGGCTGCATGTAGGGGCCATAAGCCCAGGCCGGTGCGTAGCCGGTACGCGCCCAACGGGGCAGGCCGGTGGCGTAGTACCAGTGACGCCAGCCGCGTCCACCGCCCCACCAGCCCCGTCCACGGCCGAGGCCAAAACCTGTCGCCGGGTTCACGTAGCCGGGCACGTCATAGCCGGTGCAGTAGCCCATACCGCGTCCTGTCATCGGGCCCATGCCTCTCGGCCCTGTGCGATCTCCACCTGGCATTCGTTCACCTCCTTTCTCTACCGGATAATGTCCAAAGCGTTACTACCGTCGTCGTCCAAAGAACCGGCGGCTCCGTCCACCACGTCGCTGTCCTCGGCCCCGTGGCCCACCCAGACGGGCCCCTAACCTCATCCCCAGACCCAGACGTACCGGTACGCCGTCGCGCCCGGCGTAGCCGTAAGGAACCTGTCCCGAGCCCGGATTCGGCAGTCGTATGGCACAGTAGCCTTCGCCGCGCCCGGTCATGGGTCCTTGGCCTCGGGGGCCGGTACCATCAAAAGCAGGCATCTTGCTCACCTCCTCTCTATCTCCACTCCCCATTCTCTATTCTCCATTTTCCATTCTCCATTTATCTCAATCTCAGTGGTGTTCACCCGTGCCCTCTTTCATTTGCCGGTCGTAGGCGGTTAAGAAGTGATGAAGCATGTTGTCTGTCTCTTGCAGATCTGCCACCCAATCGGTCAGGTGTTGGTGCCCGGCCTTTGTCAACCGGTATACTCGACGCGCTGGGCCTCCCGACGATTCGGTATCCCACGCCGATTGCACTAGGCCGGCTGCTTCCAATTCGCGCAATGTGCGATAGACCGGGCCAGAGGCCACGTCGCCCAGGCCAAAGGACTCTGTCGCGCCAGCCAGATCGTAGCCATGGCTCGCCCCCCGGTGCAGTAGCAAAAGCAAGACCGGTTCGAGAAAACGGCGGATGGCTCCTCCGGCAAATTGTCCTCTCCCGCCTCTACCACGTCGCCGTCTTCGAGGCATTGGGTTCTCCTTAAGAACTTTGTAGTTGTATCTATATACATTTTGTACTTAAGTGCATTATATCACTAAATGCCGGTTTTGTCAAGTAGCAATCCTATCCCGAGGACGACTAACCCGGCGATGAATGCCTTATCAGCACCCTCCAGAATGTGGTTGCCTCGCCATTGAATTGCAGTTGGATCAAAGGCCCGGGCCGAGGCGGCTTTGACCACATCGTCACCGTAGCGTAAGGCATTGGCGATGACAGTGATCAGAAATAGCCGCAGACTCTGGAACGGTCGACGGCGACCGCCTCGCAGGCGCAGGGTATGATAGGTCGCTTCAACCATGTCGCGAAGAACTGATCCCAGATTCAGCGCCACTCCCAGGGCGAATCCCAAGCCGCGTAGCCCCAGTGCATCAAACAGATCGACCATTTGAGTCACCGAGAGAACCTCCAGGCTGACACTGAAGGCCAGCGTAAGGGTCACGGCTCGCACCACCATCCACAGCCCTGCTTCGAGTCCTGCCTGAGAGAGACGCAATACCCCCCAGCGGACGTTGGGCTCTCCCAGGACGAACGGGGCCGGAGCCACGATTGAAAGAATGAACAGCCAAAAGCGGCGGCGGGCCAATACCTGCCAGCCAGCCCTCCTGTTGAGCCAGCCGAAGGCCAGGACAATGATCAGCAGCAGCCAGAGCTGGCTATCGGATAGCAGGGCCACAAGCAATAGTGCCCACAACAAGAAGGCCAAGTAACTGCCCGGCCCCAAAGGTGTGCACAGCCCTGTCATTCTCTCCCCATGCGACGGGCCACCAGACCTGCCAGTTCCCAGGCCAGCCAGCCGGCGCCTGCGCCAACGACCAGTCGGACCACGAACAGTGCCCCGATGATTGCTACAGCATAACCCATGTCCAGCCCCAGCAACTGACTGCCCTCTCGAATCATTTGCAGATACACTTCAGTGAAACCTTTGCCGTACAGCAGGCGCATCATCACAAACTTGTGGGGGAGATTCCAGCTCACGGCCAGGCTGCCGGCCAGCACGTACCGCCAGCTGGCGGGCACCCTTTTCAAGAGCAGCGCCACCTCCATCAAGACAGCCCCGGCCAGGATGGCTACCATCGGCCCTACCTTGACCCCACCCAGGCTTACCGCTTTCAGCAAGGCTGTGATGATCCCGATGCTGAGCACCGCACCGGTGCGGGGCACAAAGTAACTCCCTACCAGGGCAACGACAACACCCATGCCCGCCATGACCAGCCCGCTGAAGAAGGTGTTGGCCAGGGGAGGAAAGATGACGTGAAGGTACGCTCCCAGGGTTATTTCTAGCGTCCCCCACAGTGCTCCAAATAGGGCTACGTAGACCCAATCGCGCACAGTGTAGGCAGAGAATTTCATCGTTTGATCTCCCAAGGAGTGCATGGAACAGGAACATCCGGCCGGGAAGAGGGCGGGACTGGCGCAAGCAACAGCCCATCAGCCACCACCCGCCCGCCGGCCAAGCGAACGATCCGTTGAGCATACCTGCAGATCAGCCGGTCGTCATGTGTGATGAGTAGAATCGTCTGGCCGCCATGATAAAGATGGATCAGGTGATCCATCAGGCGACTGAGGTGGTCCCAGTCTTGACCCATAGTCGGCTCATCGAGAATGAGCAGCCGGGGCCGAAGGGCCAGGGTGGCAGCCAGGGCAGTGCGCTGCTGTTGACCGGCACTGAGGCCTTGTGGATGCCGGTGTCGCAATGCCGTCAGGTCGGCTGCGGCCAGCAGGGGCGAGAGGTCGTCAGTCAGCCCATAGTTGATCGGCCCGAAGGCTACCTCGTCCTCGACTCGGTCACACACCAGTTGATGGACAGGATTCTGAAAGAGCAGGCCCGTACGCCGAGCTGGAGGGAGGGTCGGATGCCACTCCACCCGACCGCGTTGGGGACGGAGAATGCCAGCCAGCAACCGGGCTACGGTGCTTTTGCCGACCCCGTTGTCTCCTACCAGGGCGACGAACTGACCGGGGTACAGAGCCAGATCTAGCCCCGAAAGAACCGGCTGCCGACTGTAGCCGGCCGTTACTCGACGCAGGGCCACCAGAGGTTCGCCCTCCGCCAGCGATGGAGCCAGGTCGGCTGGTTCGACCCGGCGACCTACGTCGAGCCAAGGATAGCGTAGCCCCAGCGCTTTCAACTGTGCCTTGTCGGCCAATACAGCAGTCGGGGAGCCATTGGCGACGATGCGGCCTGGGCCCATAAGCACGACGCGTGTAGCCAGGGGAGCGAATGCTGCCAGACGGTGCTCGATGAGGATCACGGTCAGGCCATGTTCCCGGTGCAGTCGGGCCAGAGCAGAGGTAAGCTGTTCCACACCGTGCCAGTCGAGGTTGGCTGCGGGCTCATCCAGGACCAATACGCGGGGGCGCAGGGCCAGCACAGCCGCGATAGCCACCCTTTGCTGCTCTCCACCCGAGAGGGCGCGCACCGACCGGTGACGCAGTTGTTCGATGCCAGTGGCTATCAGTGCCTGGCGGACGCGGGCCTTGACCTCCTCGTGGGATAAATTGAGGTTACGCGGGGCGAACGCAATCTCGTCGTCCACTGTAGCGTTGAACAGTTGAGTGAATGGGTTCTGGAAGACCATTCCCACCTGCCGGGTCAGAATTGACAGCGGGTGAACTTGAGTGTCCAGTCCGGACACTGTCACGCGACCAGAGAGGCTGGCCGGCACCGCCTGAGGGATGAGGCCTGCCAGACACAGGGCCAGCGTGCTTTTGCCACAGCCGGAGGGGCCGCTGATCAGCACAAACTCGCCCCGCTCCACTTTCAGGGTGACATCGTTCAAAACTAACTGGGAACCATAGCGGACGGTGAGGTGGTCAACGTGGAGCATGTAATTACCCTTTCATGAGCCACGCCAGCACGTCCCGTCCCCCGAACAGGGCGGTGTCTCACATCGCTCCTCACGGTCGCAGCAGGTCCTCCCTGGCGGGCGACTCTTGCCCGTCATCACGTGGGGCGCGGAAAGGAGTCTCTGCAACTGGGTGCTGCCACAGTTGGGACATGTCGGTGGAGCGCTCATCCCAGAACGAACCAGTATTTCCACCTGCTCTCCACAGCTTTGGCAGTGGTACTCGTAGATAGGCATCTTTCACCTCCTCTCCATCTGCTTTTCAGTGCGCTCGGCTGCACCTGGCGCGCCACGCCTCTCAGCTACGATACCCGCGATCAGGCTCGTGATCGGCACTGCCAGAATCAGCCCCAGGCTGCCCACCAACGTGCGGATGATCTCTTCGGCTAGGAACTCGCGGTTCAGTGTCTGCACCAGCGAAGCGCTGGAACTTGTCAGCAGTAGAAAAAGAGGCAACGCGGCGCCGACATAGGCCATCATCAGCGTATTGACCATAGAAGCAATATGATCGCGCCCGATGGCCATCCCGTGCCGGAAGAGCTGTTGCCAACTCAGCGCAGGATTGGCCCGCTTCAATTCAAAAGTTGCCGATGCCTGCCCAACGGTCACATCGTCGAGCACGCCCAGCGTGCCGATGATGATCCCTCCCAGAGCCAGCCCGCGAGGATCGATTTGAGTTTGCGATGAGAGCACCAGAAAAGCTGCTTCTTCCGAACTGAATCCTGTCAGGTGGCCCCAGCTTGCAGAGAGCGTAGACAATAGGCTGGTCACCATCAGGCTGATGACCAATCCGAGCAACGCGCTGTGGGTTTTCCAATCCCAGCCGTAGGTTAGATAGAGGGAGGGAGCCATCGCCAGAAACGAGCCGACGATGCAGATCAACACGGGGTTCTGCCCATCACTGAGGCGCGGTAGGATAAACAGGGCAATGATCAAGACGCTGAAACCCATGCTGATCAGCGAGCGCAGACCGACTTGGCGTCCAACGATGACCGTGGCCATGGCAAACAGAAGCGTCAACAGCAAGAGCGTCGGCAGGCGGATGAAATCGCCGATGTAAAAGTGTTCCCCCGTGGGGCCACGGCTGTATTCGATCAGCACCCGGTCGCCAGCCCGCACACGGCGGCTCTCTGTCATGACGGTCATGCCCCCATGCTCTACTTCGACCATACGCCCCTTCTGGCTGCCACTCGTCATCTCGATCAGCACTCGTTGGATGGGCTGCTCCTGTCCACCGACTATCATCCGATTCTCAGAGAGAACCTGCACCACACGCCCTTCCAGCGTCTCGCTGTACATGTCTGGTGGCACTTCCTCATTCACTTCGGCCACTTCGGGTGCCGCGGGATTGAAGATCATGCTGCCAAAGACGATCGCCGCCAGGATCACGACGGTGCCCCACAGCAGATGGTTGGTGGTCAAGTGGAATCGCGCCTTTACTCTGTTCCACAGTCCGTGTTGCTCAGCCATTCTTCTCCCCTCACCACCCACGCCTTCCGTCCAATTTCCTCGTGTAGAATGTGTATCCCTCGTACTCCATCTCGACAAGTTGGCCCTGGGCGATCAGCCTGTGAACAGTAGGCCAATCTGCCCCGGCCCGTACCAGGAGTTCGCGCACAGCTTCCTCGCGCATGGGATGCACGGCAGTGATGCTTAGCAGGTCATCCTCGATGTTGCCCGTGAAAGCAAAGGCATTGCCCTCGTAACCGATTAGATACTCGACCTGCTCCACTCTCTTGCTGAGGATCTGGTAGGCCCGATTGATGGCCTTTTCATCGGGAACGCGTACCCACTCCTCGGCAGGTGGTCTGGTGGGAATCGACACATAAGCCCTGGCAGGCCACAGTCGCGCCAGGAAATCGGCAACTTCTTGGACATGATCGTCGCTGTCATTGATGCCCTCGACGAGCATCGTCTCCGTCACCAGCTCTCCCTGGAAGGCGTCAGCAAACTCGAGCATGCCATCCAGAATCGATGTCAATTGCAGAGCCCGATGGGGCCGATCGATCCGTTTCCAGGTCTCCTCTCGCGTGGAATCCACCTTCAGAGAGACCCAATCCGCTTTCATCAGCTCCTCTCTCACATCCTCGCGCCACATAAGGGAGGCATTAGTGATCACGGCGATTTCGATCCCCAAAGGCTTCAACAGTTCGATCTCACGACCGAGATTGACATCCAAGGTGGGCTCCCCATCAGACACAAAAGTGAGATAGTCAACCGACTCTCCCACCTCCCTTGCTTTTTCGACCTTGTTTCGGACAGCCTTCAGAATCTCCTCTGGCTCATAGGGCGCATGGCGCTCAACCCGCATCTTGACCGTGCGTCCCAACTGACAATAGACACAGGAGTAGGTACACACTTTGGGCGGAATGTTGTTAATCCCCAGGCTCTGCCCCAAGCGCCGGGATGGAACTGGCCCAAATGCAATCATTTTTGAGACCTCTCGTATATTGGGAGCGACATGTCCTCTCACTTCTCCAATCGATCACCAAAGATCCCGGTGCCGATGCGGACGATGTTTGCCCCTTCCTCGAGAGCCACCCGGTAGCTGTTGCTCATGCCCATAGAGAGGTAGCGCATCGTAATATTGGGCAGGTTTATAGCCGCCAGCCGCTCGAACGCTTCATGGGTCGCCTGAAAGTAAGGGCGGGCTTTTGCCGGGTCACCGAAGCGCGGCCCCAGTGTCATCAGCCCTTGGACATGGATGTGTTGCAACTCACTCAGTCGTCGTACCAGGTCGTCAACGTCCTTCGGCAGTACACCGGTCTTGTTGGCCTCCCGTCCGCTGTTGATCTCTACCAGGACAGGCATAACCTTGTTGATGGCCGCACAGCGCTGGTCAATGGCCACAGCCAGTCGCCACGAATCCAGCGTCTCGACCATGTCAAAGAGCTGCACGGCTTTCTTGGCTTTGTTTTGCTGTAGGTGCCCGATCATGTGCCATTGGACCTGGGTGCCGACGACCCCGATCATTCGTTCTGCTTCCTGGACATAGTTGTGTCCGACACAAGTGACGCCAGCTTGAATGGCAGCCTCCACTTCCGCCGGTGTGCGTCCCTTGGCGGCTGCTATCAGAATCACGCCTGGCGGGATGGTTTCCAGGACACGTTTCACCGACTTGGCAATCTCGACAGTCTGCTGGTTCACTTTCTCATCCCCCATCTCTAGGCCAGCGATCGGCGCTTCAAAATCAAGACTCAGAACTCCAGGACAGTCCCCGCCGGGCAGGGAGCCACCCGATCCCCAAAAGCCTGGGCCAGAGCTACGTAGGCCGCCTGGCCCGTACAGTGATTAGGATAGAGAGCTGGCGGTCCGAGTTGCTGTAACACTTCCACCAGGCGGCGCATGTGCGTTTTGTTGACATTGACCAGATGCATCCCCCCGGCCACTGCCACAGGCTCCTGCCCAAAGGTCCGCCGCACGTGTGACAGGGTGTTGAGGAGGCCAGCGTGGCAGCAGCCGCAGACCAGCACCAGTCCCTGCGAGCTCTCCAGGACCAGCGCCATATCATCCTGGTAGGGATCTGGAGACCACCCATCCCCCTGGCGCACCAGGTGGTGGGGGCTGCGCCCTTCGGGCTCAGGGCGCTCGGAGACCTCGCCGATGGTCCAGATGCCAGAGAGAATCATCTGCGGTTCAGCGCTCAGGCGCAGATCGGCCCGCTGGCGCAGGACCTCGGGCGTGAGTGGCAGGCCCTTCGCCTCCACCCGACCTTCTCGCCGCGTGAACCGCTCTCGCAGAAGGTCAGGATGGGCATAGATGGGCAAGCCTGGCCGATGCCCTAGGAAGGCGGGCAGCCCACCAGTGTGGTCTGGATGGGCGTGGCTGAGAGTCACGGCAGGGATGCTCTCAGGGGTGATCCCCATCACCCCCAGGTTGTGCAGAAGCACCGCGCCGCTGGCACCAGTGTCAAAGAGGACCCGTCTCCCTTCCGACTCGATCAGGAAAGCGAGCCCGTGCTCCCCCCAGAAAGCAGAGTGGGGCTGGACAGCGTTATCTACCAGACAGGTGATCTTCATACATCATCCTCTCAAGTCTGTAATCCCGATATGCGTTGGTGTCGGCATCGCCGCGAGCATAAGCTTCGTGCCAGCCTTCGGGCACCGGCATTTCCTTGTACAATTGCCTGCGCCGGGCCTCGAGCAGGCGACGGGGACACCCCATAAAATCCGCACCGCAGATCACCCTACGACCCGTCTCGGACGACAGGCGATCCAGCCAGGATAGGCCTTTCTCAGAACGCAGCAGGTGGTGATCGAGGATCAGCGTCTCCACTCCACGGGCCAGCCGCAGCGCGTTCTCCCACGCCCTCTTTCGCTGTTCCAACGAAAGCCACGGAAGGTATAGCGGCGGCCCTCCGACCAGCACGATGTCCGGCCGCCAAGCCAATATCAGCGATACGGCCTCCTCACCGAGAAGTTGGATGTCCGAAGCGTGCGCAAAAACGTCATCCTTGCCCTCGATGCGGGTCATCACCACGGTCCCAAGGTTGCTATGCGGTCCACCGTGCAGCACAGGTGGGGAAAACGCCATCGGTCCATCCCTATGCCCTTCCGCGATCGGGAGATCCCTGTCCAGCGCCTTGCTCAGGGATTCCCTCCGACGTGCCATATTGGGAGAGAGCCCTTCGGGCCCCTTTGTCCAGACTCGAATCGCCCGGCACAAAGGGGCCACCTGTTGGGCTTTGAGCTGATAGGGATTGGCATCAGGCAAAGGAATGTGATCCCCATGAAAGTGACTCATCACCGCATCGGTCGCATCCTTCAACGCCGCTACGATCTTCCGGCGGACCTGCTCTCCAACTGCTACTTGGACCGGGTGGGGGAGCAGCCCATAGCGTCGATAGCCCAACGCCAGTCCGGGGTCAATGACGATCTTGCGGCCTTTGACTTCTACTGCACAGGAAAGGCCACGTACCCCTAGCGATTCCGCTCCCAGGATCTCGACACGCACTTTATTGCTCCTGCAGATGAAGCGTCTCTCGGACCAAGGAAAGGAATGGCAAGCGCAAGAACGCATCAATAGCGATGGCCGCCAAGAACACGTACTGCGGGCCGACCTGCTCCCAGATCAGTCCACCGAGCAATGGAGCGGGAATGCCAAGCAAGCCACGAAAGAGGCTGACGATGCCGATCCAGCGCCCCATCTGCTCCCTGGGCATGACTTCGGCTGCCATCGAGGAGGCCAGGGCCATACTGATGCTGTTGAAACCAAAGAGCACTCCATAGAGCAGTAGAAACAACGACGCACCCACCCCCGAGGCCGGTGCAAGGACCAGGCACAGGTTGGCCGCATACGCCACAGGCGCGATGGCAAAGAGCAGCTTTTTGCGGCCATGCCGATCGGCCAGGCGGCCCAACGGGATCGAGGCCACCATGGGCACGAGAATGCTGGCCATAGAAATACCACTGAGTATGAACTCGTTGGCCCCTTTGAATTCGTGAGCATACACCGGCATAAAAGGCTGTGCCACCGTCCAGGGTAATTCCATGAGGCCCATCACGATCATCAGACGCACCACATCGGGGCCTTGTTTGAACACCTGAGCAAAGCTGGTGAGAATGTAGCGGCCATCGCCCGCCCCGCGGCCGGAGTGGGAGCGGGGCAATTGGGTCAACAGCAGCACAAATATCACCACAAAAATGAGCACCTGGGCTGCGTAAAGCGGGCGGATGCCGCGAATGCCAATGCCACCAAATTGAGAGATGAGCCAGGCCGCCAGAAGTGGCGTAAAGATGGCCACAGGGGACGCCAGCGTGCGACAGAATCCACGCCCGGTGGCGCGCTCTTTGTTGGGTAGCTCCGCCGCACAGATGACAGTGCAACAGGTACAGGTAAGCCGCATGCCTAGATAGTAGAGGATGATGCCCGCATAAAGCCAGGCCCAATGGGGGGCGACAAAGTAAAGCAGCCTGGCGGCTGCCAACATTGCCGTGCCCAGGAGAAAGACCTTCTTCAGGCTGTAGTAGTCAATGAACCAGCCAGCGGGCAGTGCTGCCAGGGCACCAACTGCGTTGCCCACACTCTGCAACGACCCCAATTGCAGCGGATCGGCCCCTAGCAGCGTAGCGTAGATAGAGTTGTATTGGACAGACAGACCCCCAGCTAGCCCATGCAACGCCCGACGCCCCAGCATGAGCTTGAAATCGTGCGTTTGGCGTTGCGCAAAACCAATGGTACGCCGATAGAGCTTTTGTAAACCCATGGAACCCTTTCACGTGGCCGGCGGGGTGCTCTGCTTCTTCCCTACCTGCATTTCTCCCTGCCGGAGCACGATGCTGCCCACCGGCACGCCCACGTCATGGGCAATGACGGGGCATTTGGCCTGCAACAAGAGAAACACCCGCGCCCCTTCTTCACTCAGAGTTTCATAGTTGGCCTGTCCTTTGGCGATGATCAACTCGGCCTCGTCGTACAGCCGCCGAAACTCCGCCGTGCAGAAAGCCAGGATAGTGCCCGGCGCATCAGAACCTGTACTGACGACCTCTGCCATCCGGTCCACTCCGGCGCAAGCATCCTCCAGCGTCGCGTCGTTGAGGATGGGCCCTCCTATAAGAATCTTCATAGGCCGATCAGCGCGCCAGCCAGTCGTGCATGCGCCGCCAGACGTGTTTCAACTCGGCGGTCACCGCGCCGTCTTTGAAAGCTGTGACGGGCAAGCCCTGCACCATCGCCTCGGTGACGACGTCGTCGTAAGGGATGCGACCCGCCACTTCGATGCCCTGCGCCTGGCAAAAGGCGGCGATTTCGTCAGCCCGCTTCGGGTTGACGTCCGTCTTGTTGATAACCACCAAGGCCGGTATGCCAAAGTGGTTCGTCGTGGCCAGCACCCGCTCCAGGTCGTGCACGCCAGAGACCGTCGGCTCAACGACCAGCAACGCCAGGTCGGCCCCGGCGCTGGCTGAGATGACCGGACAGCCGATGCCCGGCGGGCCGTCCACGATGAGGAACTCGCGCCCTTCGTCCAATGCCCGCAGGCGACCCTGCTGCTTGACCATCGTCACCAGCTTGCCCGAGTTTTCCTGACCGGCAAAGAGGCGAGCGTGGAACAGCGGCCCAAAGCGGGTATTGGAGCGGAACCATTGTCCGGCCACCGGCACTTCCAGCCGAATGGCCTCCACGGGACACTGGTAAAAGCAGGCCGCGCACCCCTCGCAGGCGATGGGGTCCACCACATAGTGGGACTTGGCCGGCTCCCTCGTGGGCGCAACGGCATCGTAGCGGCAGACCTGGGCGCAGATGTCGCAGCTGGTGCATAGCTCGGGGTCAACCACCGCCAGCTTGCCGCTGGCAAAATCGTGAGTCTCCTGCACCGTGGGGTCGAGCACCAACTCCAGGTTGGCCGCGTCCACGTCGGCGTCGGCGAAAACGATGGGCACTTCCTGGGAGGCCAGATGCACCAACGCCGCCGCCACGGTGGTCTTGCCCGTGCCGCCTTTGCCACTGAGAATCACAATCTGCTTCATCGCTCGGTCTCCCTCTCTGCCACATCAACGCTTATCCCCGTCTCAGCCAGGGCGTCGAGCATTCGCCGGCGGGTAAGAACTGGTGTCTTAATGGTGATGAGTGTGCCGTTTGTCCCCATCACAGTAGTCAGACCCACACTCCGGGAATGATTCACCAGGTCAAAAATGTCAGGACGCATCAACGGTTCGCCTCCGTCCAGTATGACAAGATGTGCTCCACACTCGGCGATCTGGCTGATGAGTCGTTTGGCTTCGGCGGTGTCTAGCTCCCTGGGATGAGGCGAATCCACCGACTCACTGTAACAGTGCTTGCACTTGAGGTTACATTCCCTGGTCACGGCAAAACTGACCAGGGTGGGTGATGTGGCTTTCATCCTTCTACTCCTCCATGATATTCCTGCCGGTGTGACCCGTGATTTGACGATACAGTTGTTTGAATTTGACTCGGTACTCGGGCAGTGTCTCGACCATCGGCACGCCTTCGGAATAAGCCTCTGCGATGCGCCGATCCAGCGGGATGCGCATGAGCATGGGCACACCCTCGGCGGTGCAGTACTCATCCACACCGGTGTCACCGACGCCGTCACGGTTGATCACGACACCCACCGGGATGTGCAATTCGTCGCGAATGACCTCGACCGCGATGCGCAGGTCATGCAGGCCAAAGGGGGTGGGTTCTGTGACCATCAAGCAAAAGTCGGCCCCATTCACCGCCTCCACCACGGGGCACGCTGCCCCCGGCGAGACATCTATGATGGCCAGTCCATCGGGTGGGAGGCCACCCAGCGCCCGCTCTTTCAATTGATGGATGATGGGCACAGCCATGGCCTGACCGACGTCCATGATGCCTTGCCAGAACCGGATGGTGTTGGCCTGCCCACTCTCCAGCACGCCCGTCACGTTGAGGGCTTCTGTGATAGCGCACTCCGGGCAGTTGATGGTGCAACTGCCACAACCGTGGCACAGTTCTGGGAAGACCAACACCTTCTGGCCCACGACGGCGATGGCGTTGAACTGGCACACCTCGGCGCAGCGGCCACAGGCGGTACACTTGGCCTCATCCACCTGTGGGACGAGGATGCCCACCTCCTCTCGATAGTCCAGTGTTGGATGGAGAAAGAGGGCGGCATTAGGCTCTTCTACATCGCAGTCCAGGAACAGCGAATCGGCGGAAGTGACAGACAAGGCCAGGTTGACGGCAACGGTGGTTTTGCCGGTGCCTCCCTTCCCACTGGCGACAGCGACGATCATCTCTTTCCCCCTCTGCTGTGACGGAGTCCCACGGCCCGGGTGGCGGCGTCCACCTCCTGCAATTCACCCGCCTTGAACCGATCCACCAATTGCTGAACTGTTCCCTCGCTAGCGATAAACATCCTCATCCCAGCAGCTTTGAGGGTGGCGAAAGCATTGGGGCCAAAGTTGCCGCTGACGACAGCCTGGGCGCCGTGTTCAACGACAAACTGGGCGGCCTGGACGCCAGCACCGCCGCTGGCACTGATGGCGGCGTTGGGATAGGCCTCCCATTCACCGCTCTCGGTGTCTACGAACACAAAGTTGGCACCCCGTCCGAATCGAGGATCAAACGGAGCGTTGATGTCCAATGCTCTTGCAGATATGGCTATTCTCATGGTCAATTCTCCTTACTCTCACGGCACGTCCCTTGCCACCGCCTCCGCCAGTGCTGTTTCCAGCGTAGCAGCGCTCGTGACGCGTATCTCAATACCGGCATCGCCAAAGACGTATTCCGGCCCTTTTCCCTTGAGCGATTCATTCATCAGCACCACGTCGGTCTTTTGTGCCACCAGCCACTCGGCCACGCGGATGCCTTTGGCTTTTGGCACCTTTGCGAAGGGATTCGCCTGCAGTTCCTGCCGCTCCAGGGTACCATCGGCGCTGCGGATGGTGGTCAGGGCAAAGTAAGGCGCTTCGCCAAAGTGCTCGCTGAGCGTTCCCACCACGTCAGCCAAGGGGACCGCGTAGCAGAGGTGGGTTCGAGCCGCTGGCTCGTAGTGAACAAGCACTCGATCCACGTGGGGTACATGCGCTCTGATCGTCGCTTCCAGGCGGGCACCGACAGCGTGGGCCTTGTCTAGGTCGTGGGTTCGCAGGACAATCTCAGTTTCAATGAAACGATAGCGCCCGGCGTTGCGCCCCGTCAACGCTGTGACATTGACGACCTGCGGATCGCCCTCCAGGATGGCCCGTACCTGGCCCAGCGTCTCGGCATCCAAGGAGGCGTCCAGCAGCACCCGCATCCCATCAGCCAGTAGTTCCCAGCCCGTCTTGCTGATGAGGACGACGATGACCAGCGCCGCGATCCGATCCAACGGCCAACCTACCATCTGGCCGATCAGGGCCAGTAAGACCACTCCCGACGAGAAGACGTGGGCCCGGTACTCCTGGGCATCGGCCATAAGGCTGGGGGAGTTGGCCGCCCGCCCGACTCGCATTTCGTAGATGCTGAAGGCCAGGGGTACGATCATGGCCACCATGACGCCGCCCAGCATCAACGGGCTGACCGTCGTCTCTCGTGCCGGTGAGTGGAGGGCCTGGCTGGCGATCTCGTAGCCGGTGAAAAAGATGAGTAGCGCCACGACGACCGCGACGACGTTTTCCACTTTGTACAGTCCGTAAGGAAAATCCCTGCTCTTGCGCCGCGAGAGTTTTAGCCCGGCCAGCACCGCCACCGATGCTGCAAGGTCTACCAGGTTGTGCACCGTCTCGGCGGCTACAGCCAGGCTGCCGGAGGCCGCGGCGATGGCCAGGTTTAGGGCCATCAGAAAGACGTTGACGCCAATGGAAAGCCAGCCAGCGCGTTCAACACTCCGCTCATTCAAACTCAAGGGTCGCCTGTTTCTGTCCTTCGATTCTCTCCAGGCGGTACTTGTAGGTTCTGCCATCTCATCCTTCCCTCAGTGGCTAATTGCCCAAAACGTCAAGCTGGGGAGCCATACAACGCACCGCGTTCCAAACCCCATCCTCCGACAGCCTCAGCCACTACACTGTCTGGCGGACAGCTACCCGACGACGGCCATGTAGGAGTTGCCCCCTCCCGTTTCAATGCGTAGGCGAGGGTGGTTCTACAGCTACTGGACCACCCAACCTGTCCAGTGCCAACTTTAGCGCGTCGTTAGCCTGCTGCATCTCTTCAGCGGCGCGACGGACCAGTTGAGCTGTCTCCTCGTGCCCTGCCAAAGAGGGTTTCCCGGCCCAATCCAGGAACTCAAGGGCGTGCTCCTCGTTGTGTGCGATCCAGTGGGGCAGCAGCACGCGCAGTCTTTCGAGGTCGGTCATTCTTTGTCTCCCTCCAATGTCGTCAGCAGAACGCAGTGTTTGAGAAGGTCAATGCCCTTGATCACCCCTTGCACCACCTTGGGCTCCTCGAAGAAGGTGCGCAGTAGGACGCCCTCCTCGGTGGGCTCCACCCAGATCACGTCTTCCAAGATTTTCTCTTCGTCAAGATACACTGTTGCCTGGCACATGGTAATACTCCCAGTCCTTTCTTGCTAAACCTGTTCCCGCAGCAGTTGATTCAGATCGTCAGCCCCGACGTAGCCCACCACCGCGACCTCCTGCCCCGTCACACCCTCCACCTCGGCCACTGCTCGCTTGATCTGCACGGCCAACGACACGGCGAGAGGGCAGAACGGCGACGATGGCCGGAACTTGTAGCTGACAAAGCCGTCTTCTCGGACTTTCAGGTCCTCGATGAGACGCATCCGTACGATATCCACACCCGTCTCCGGATCGATGATCTGGCCCATGCAAGCGATGATCTGACTACAAAGCTCCTCGACATCCATCACTGGTTTCCCCGTTGCCTCACTCATCCAGACTTTCCTCCCTGGCTTCCAAACCTGCAATGTACAAGAGCGGCACGATGAACGAACCCCCACCGCGCCCGATCAGCCCAGCAACCAATCCCAAGCCACCGCCAGCCGTCAGTCCAAGGGTCACCCGGCCCCGGAACGACATTTCGCCACGCTGGGGCTTCCAGCCGGAGAGCATCAACCCTGCGGCTGAGGCGGTGAACAATGCAAAGAAGGTCAGCAGTGGCTTCGCGGTAGGCTGTATCCATTCACACCCTGCCTTCGGCACCGGGCCAGTTTGCGATGGCCTCTCGCAACGTGCTCACCGCCAGTTCTGCGCAGTGGGCGCTTTCCTCGGGCAGACCGTCCAGGGCAGCCAGCAAGTTTTCCGGCTCGATCGTGCTCGCTTCCTGCAGCGACATGCCCTGGACCATGCTGGTCAGCATGCTGCCACAAGCCACGCTCGGCCCGCAGCCGTCGGTCATGAACGTGGCTGCTTCGATCCTCTCTTCGTCCAACCGCAGATAGATGTCTACTGTATCGCCGCACCAGCCGCGCACGCGCGCGTATGCATCTGGCTTGTCCATGCGACCCAGGTTTCTAGGATGGTGCGCCTCTTCAATAACCTTTGCCGAGTAGAGTGCTCGTTCCTGTTCAGTAATCTGTCTCTGCAGCTCCTCTATCATCCGGTCAAAGTCAGTCATCTCTCTCTGATCAACCTCATGGACCTCTGCTCAGTGTTCCGGTCTCTGTCATCCTCTCCTTCGTGCCGCGCAGGGGGCATGGTGTCTCCAGTCTGACTCAGATATGGACGACTTTCTTCTGAGCCGCCGCTCTCAGTTCGCTCACCTTCCACATGAGAGCCGGGTCTTTGACGCGGGCGACGAACAGGACGCCATTCAAATGGTCCACTTAACCAGCCGTCAGTTTGTCCAAGCGCTCCATCACCTCGGTCAACTGCTGCTGCAGTATCTCGGCCTCCTCCCGCAAACGGCCTACATCGTCTTGCTCATATTCTTCCTCGGCAGGAATCTCCTCGTGGCCGTGTCCGCGGCTTGTGAGGCACGGTTCGGCCCCCTCCAAGACCCCGTCCAGGTACTGCTCCAGAGCGTGGCGCACGGAGCCTGCGGCCCCGGTCGCTGCCTGGATGCCGTACTGCTGGAACAAGGCGATGGCCCGTCTGCCCATCCCACCGGCGAGCATGACATCTGCGCCCTGATTCTGGATGAACGTGGGTACTGTCCCGGGTGCATGCCGGCCGTAGTTGGGATTCGCCACCGCGTTGACCTGTTTCACCTCTTGGCCGTCGAGATCTACCAGGATGTAGTAAGGGCAACGTCCAAAGTGGGGACTCACTACGCTGTCCAGGCCTTGGCTATCGTCCACTGAAATTGCAATTCGTGTTGTCATTCATCCCTCCTTGGTTGTGATTCGTCTTTATGTTAGGTGGAGCAGGCTGCAAAATCCGTCCCGCTTCTGAAGCGAAAGTCAGCCTGTTACTCTCACTCCTTTGCGATCGTCAATCGTACGCCAAGCGTGTCTCTTGGTCTGTCAAGACGTGCTGGATCCATTCGCGCCATCTGTCTGATCGCCAGGTCCCCAGTTCCTGATGGGTCAGGAAATAATTCTGTGGGATGGGATGGGTCCCGATAATCACTTCCATCCCGTACTTGACTGGAATGAACTTGCAGAAGGCATCCAGATGCGGACAGGGCGGGTAGCCAACCACCAGACCTGTAGCCAGATGGATGACCTGTGCGCCGTTTTTCTTCATCTCAGCTGGTGCGTACTCTACGTTGTCGCCAGGGCAGCCTCCGCAGGTGGTATAGCCTACCAACTCGACTTCCTCATCCTCGTACAAGGCAAAGGCCCCCTCTCTGTTTTGCAGAGCACGTAGGCATTTCCCGCCCGCACAGGTGTGGTACCGGTTGCAGATGATGATGCCAACTTTCCTCATGTTCGTTGTCCTTTCCACTTTTGAGCCAATAGCGTGTCTGGAAATTTCGTAAAGACCCTAAGGGTTTACGGAAACACCTTTGAAAACCATGATTTTGGGCATCCCAAGAACCCTGTTGTGACCGGTTCTCTTGAAAACCCTTAGGGTCTTGTCTTAGAGGCCTGGGCCATGGGTCATCTTGCACACGCTCTCAGTTCCGATGCATCTTTTGCAAAGCCATCTCCGCCGCATTGACCACTTGATAGGCCACTGGCGAAGCCGTGAGTAGCGGATGCGTTCCCATCTGAAAGGTGGCAATCTGATCGGCGTTCATCTCGGCCTGGATCATGGCTGCAATCAGGTTTACTTTTTCTCCCACTGAATTGCCACCGCAGATTTGACCACCGATGAGGGTCTCGGAGTACTTGCGAAAGATCAGCTTCATCCGGGTCAACTTGGCACCGGGCAAGGAGCCAGGATGCTTGTCTACGGATTCGGCCTCACCGACGATGTAAGCGATTCCTGCTTCCTGGGCTCCCTTCTCTCCAATCCCGGCCAGCCCGCAAGCCAGGTCTCCAATCTTGGTGGAAAAGACGCTGACAGCTCCCTTGTTAGCCCGCCGGATTTCAAAGAGATTGGCCCCCGCGATGCGGGCTTCGGCGGTGGCGACGGAAGCCAGCCACGTCCTGGTGGACTGGCCGGTGAAAAAGCTTACCTTCTCAGCACAGTCACCGGCGACAAAGATGTTGGGATCGCTGGTCATCATGTGCCGATCGACTACAATGCCGCCTGTATGACTGATTTTCAGACCTGCCTTTTCGGCGAGCTCCGCGTTGGGGCGAACGCCGATGCCCAAGACGACGACATCTGCCTTTAGCTTGTTGCCGTCGTCCAGTTCAACGTACTCGACCTTTCCGTTTCCTAGAAGAGCTTTGGCCTTGCGAGAGGCCATGACCTGGACGCCCACCTTGCTCAATTCTTCCTCCACGCGGACACACAGCTCTTCGTCAAAGACCGCAAAGAGGCAATGAGGCAGCATTTCCACAACGGAGACGTTCAGATGGCCCAACTTTCGACATTCGTCGGCCATCTCCAGTCCGATGAACCCACCACCGATGATGACCACATCGCGAGACCCTTTCAAGACTTCCAGGAGACGGGTCAAATGGGCCACATCCTTCGTGATCGGAAAGACGTTCTCTAGCTTCACGCCAGGGATTGGGGGGATGAGAGGCAGAGAACCGGTCGTCAGGACCAGTTTCTCGTAACCGATTGTCTGCCGCCCAGCTGTGGTGACCGTTTTCGCCTTCCGATCTATCTCGGTGACTCGGTCCACGATCAAGTCTACGTGGTTTTTGGCGAGCGCTGGGTCAGGCATCAGATTCTTTTCTGGGGACCCGAGCGTGCCAAAGATGTAGGGGATCCCACAGGGGACAGGGGTCTTTTCTTCCTGGCGGATGAGGGCCAGGGTGGCACCGGGATAGTGCCGTCGCGCCGTGATGGCGGCGGCAAATCCCGCCGCGCTACTACCGATGATTAAAACATCTACCTTTTTCACTATCAATCTCCATCATGTATTTTGAACAGACTTGAGCTTCCAAGAGTGCCAAGACCTACGCGATCCGCTAAACCTGCGGTGAAATCTAGACCTGCAAGAACAGTGCTCATCTGGCTTTCGGCACACTCTTGACAAGCTTTTCGACGATGGGCACAAACTCCTCGGCGGCAAGGTCCTCCACGCGGCCGATGTCACACAATTCCGCCACTTGGGGATCAATAGCCAACCGCCCCAATAAAGGGGTGCGGATGCGAGCCGCGATGACCGCCGACTTGCTGGGGCCGAATACCTCCAGTCGCGTGCCGGTGTCGGGACAGATAACGTAGCTCATGTTTTCAATGAGGCCCAGCAGGGGCATGTCCAGATGGGCGGCCATTTTGGCCGCCTTGGCCACTACCATGTCGGCCAAGCCCTGCGGCGACGTGACCAGCACCACACCGCTCACCGGCAACGATTGCATCACCGTCAGCGCCGCGTCTGAGGTGCCGGGTGGCAGGTCTACTACCAGATAATCCAGGTCACCCCACAGCACATCACCCCAGAATTGCTTGATCGCGCCGCTGATGAGCGGCCCGCGCCAGATCACGGCTTCATCCTCGCTGGGCAGCAACAGGTTGATGGACATGATCTTGATGCCAGTCTTGCTCTCCACCGGCAGGATGCCCACCGGTCCGCCCTGGGGATGGCGAAGGGTGGGGAAGAACATACGCGGAATGCTGGGACCGGTGATGTCGGCGTCCAGGATGCCCACTTTGTGTCCCTGGCGGCGAAGGGCCACGGCCAACAGGCCGCTGACCAGCGATTTGCCCACGCCGCCCTTACCGCTCATCACAGCGATGACGTTCTCAATGTTGTTCAGACGCTCGGCGGCACCCTCCTGTTGCTCGGGCTTGTCCGGCATGATGCGCGCCTTTTCTTCCGTCGTCAACTCGCCCAGTATGACCTCGACTTCCCGAATGCCGTCCAACGCCATGAGCGCCGCCCGCGCTTGAGCGCTCATACGGTCGCGTAGAGGACAGGTAGGCGTGGTGAGGGCCAACGTGAAGCTGACCTTGCCATCATCTATCGTCAAGCCTTTCACCATGCCTAGATCAACGATGTTGCGGCCCAATTCAGGGTCCATCACTTTGCGAAGGGCTTCCAAAGCCCGAGTTGTCGTTACCACTCTATTCTCCTCTCTCAGATTTCGCTTGTTACGCCAACGGTACGCAACGTGGTCAACAACTGTTCTGGAGGATCCCCCTTGCTGACAAAGGCATCGGCCCCGGCGGCCAGGGCCTGTTCACAGGCCTCCAGGTGCCCGCTGAGGGCGATCACTATCAGATGACAGCCAAGGGAGCGTAAGGCAGACAGCAGCCGTGGCCCTGAGCTTTGTCCTGAGCCAGACCGAAGGGTTGTCGAAGGGTCGGTGGCTCGAAGGCCGGGCAACTCCCAGTCGAGCAGCACCAGATCGGGCTGGGTCTTTTGCACTTGCGCCAACAAGTCTTCGGCCTCAGCCACCTCGCCCACGATGCTCAGCCCCGGCTCCTGCTCCAGCAGCAGCCGCAGCGCCGAGCGTACCTTCGTCTGATCATCAGCCAATAGAATGCGCATTGCCTTTCTCCATCAGCAGGCTGAAACTCTTCCACCGTTGCGTCTTACGGGCTATGCTTGGCCAAGTGACCTGATTGTGGGCCCATACTCATCTGGTAGCCTCCCTCGTGGCAGGCTCCTGGCGTCGGTCTTTTCAAGCGCCACGGTTCGGCCAGCCTCGCGACGTGGCTGCCCGCTCCATCTCTATACTCAGTATACAACAAAATCTCCCCGGATGCGCCCGCCATCCGGGGAGACTTGTAACTAGACAAAAGAATAGTTTCTTGCCTGGTCAAAGGACCAGTTGCACACCGAGCCCGCCTGTCCTGAGCGTAGCCAAACGGTGTCAGGGTATCATCCTTGACCCTGCGATGCCCTGAGCTTATCGAAAGGTGGAAAGGTCATGCTGCAAGGCCAGGGCCACAGCCTCAGTACGACTGGAGACGCCCAACTTGGACAGGATCCGGCTGACGTGAAACTTGACCGTAGAGGGGCTCACAGTCAACCGTTCGGCGATCTCGGCATTCCTCAGCCCCTCGACCATCAGGGCCAAAACCTCCCGCTCCCGAGGAGTCAGGTCCTGGCCCAGCGTAGGTGGTGGATGCGTAGCCGCCTGGATCAGCGCCTCGGCTGCCTCCGGAGCCAGCGTCGGTCGGCCTGCGTGGGCCGCCCGGACGGCCTCAGCCAGTTCGTCAGCCGAGACGTTCTTGAGCAGGTAGCCGATAGCCCCAGCCTCCAGGGCTCCCCGCACCAACTCCTCCTCTCGGAAACTGGTCAAGGCAATGACCTGTACCTGGGGGTGGTGCTGGCGAATGACTCGAGTAGCAGTGGCGCCGTCCATATTGGGCATCACCAGGTCCATCAACACCACGTCAGGCTGAACCTGGCCACACAAATGCAGGGCCTCGGCGCCGTTTGCCGCCTCGCCGACCAACTCCAGGTCATCGAAGGACAGCAGGAAGGTCGCCAACCCTCGGCGCAGCATGGCATGGTCATCAACGATCAGCACTCGAATGCGGTCTGGCTCAGTCATGGCGCTCCATTCTTTGGGCATCTGACCAGACGACCACGAGCTGCGTGCCGCAGCCGATCTGGCTCTGGATCTTGAGCGTAGCACCGATGGCCTCGGCGCGCTCACGCATGATGCTCACCCCCAGGTGCTCCGGTGTGCTCTCCTGTACGTTGAAACCACGTCCGTCATCGTTGATGACCAGTTCCACTTCCTCCGGCCGGTAGGTTAGGCTCACTGCCGCCTGAGTCGCGCCCGAGTGTTTCGCCACATTATTCAGCGCTTCTTGGGCAATGCGGTACAGGGCAATTCGCACCTCAGATGGCAGAGTACACTTTCCTTCCACCGTCAACCTGACGGGCACTCCGATCCGGGTGGCGATAGCCTCCGTCAACTGGCGCAGCAGGTCACCCAAAGCCACCTTGGTCAAAGCCGCCGGCCGCAATTCCAGCAGCAGGGTGCGCATCTCAGCCAGCGCACCCCGCGTCAACTGGCGTAGGTCCTCCAGACTTCGCCGTACCTGATCCGGGTTACGCTCCCACAGGCGAGGCAGCACCTCGGCGATCAGACTGGCCGAATAGAGAGTCTGGGTGACGGCGTCATGTAGATCGCGAGCCAGGCGGCTGCGCTCGGCGGCCACGGCAGTCTGCTCTACTTGGGCGCGCAGCCGGGCGTTCTCGATAGCCAGGGCAGCCTGATCGCTGAAGGAGACAGCCAACTCAATCTCCTCAGTGGAGAACTCGGTCGACTCGGGATAGTAGAGCTCAATGCCGCCGTACACCTCATCTTTCACAATGAGGGGCACAGCCAGCAGCGCCCGAAAGCGATCTCCGAAACGCGCCAGGAGCCATCGTTGCTGTGGACCCGGCAGCACGCTCCCGCGCTCTGGAAAGGTCGCTGTCACATCAGACACAGCCACTGGCTGGCGCTTCAGTACGGCCAGACCTACGGCACCCTGCCCGACGGGGATTCTGACATTAGCCACATAGTCAGTTGACAGGCCTCGGGCAGCCTGGATGGCAAGCGGTCCATCCCTGCCTTGCCGGCGGTAGATGGCCACGACGTCGGTGCCCAGCAATCGGCCGGCCTGGGCCACGATAACATCCAGGATTTCGTCCAGTGGACGGTTGGAGTTAAGGATGGTCAGCATATCGCGCAGACCCTCGGCTACCTTGCGCCGCTGTTCGATCTCGCGCGTACGTTCATTCACCCGCTGCTCCAGCGTCTGGTAGGCGGTCATCCGCTCCGTGGCATCCGTCATCACGTCCACTAGGCCTACCACTTTTCCATCCTCGACCAAAGGAGTAAAGACCGCGTCCCAGTAGGAAACGATGCCACCGCTCTCCAAACGCAGCGCCTCCTGGCGCACCGTTTCGCCGGCCAGAGCTTTTTCAAGAATTGGAGCAACCGTGGCCTCAATGCCCGGAGCCAGGTCGAAGAAACGGGTTCCCGGCGCCACCTGGCTGGCCGTCGAGGGCGTGTAGCGATCGACAAAGCCAGCCCAGGTGGGATTATAACGGCGCAGCACCAGATCCCGGTCAAAGATGGCGATGGCCATCGGCATGCGAGCAAAGAGGATCTCTAGCAGATTCAGTTGATGGCTGAGAAAGGGATCGGGATCGAAAGCGATGATCGGGGTGCCCGCGGCCCGGTCGGCGGGCAGCAATTCATACAGGCAGGCCTCGGCACCCTGACCCTGACAGGTGTGCTTGACGCACACGACGTCCCGTCGGCCACTCAGTGCGTTGACAAAGCCCACCAGTACGCCAGAGGTGTAGGCGCACACCGGCGCGGTGGCTTTCTGGCCGTGCTGGCGTACCATCCACGATTCGAAAGTGTCGGTCCCGCGAATGAGGGCGCGGCCGATAGGCCATTCCAACTCCTCGATCTCAAATTGACCAAAGCCAGCGGCCTGGTAGGCGGCCACACAGCCACGCAGCGCCTGGGCGTCGCCAACTGCACCCGGGCCGATAAAGGCGCGGGCGAAGGAGGCACCCCCGTTGACCCCGGCCTGCTGCAACACAGCGTCCGTCAGCCGCCGCCCTACCAGCGCTTCCAGTTGGCGACGCAACCCCCAGAAGCTGTTCTCAATGTCTAGTAGAGCCGTCCGCGCCCCGCCGAAGCGAAGCACACCAGGGCGCTCCTCAGAGAACAAGGGATGAGTCAGCGACACAATCTTTGTCTTTTCGGTCGTATCAGAGTCAGTCATTTCACCACACGACGCTGTCTGCTTACTCTGGTATGGCATCCCGAACGACAACCATCAAGGCGACGTCACGCACTATCACGTCCGTCAACTATCCACCAGTTCCCCTTGCAGGATCGTGACGGCTCGTCCTCCAATATACACCCGATCGCCGGCCACGCGAACGCGGAGGGCCCCGCCGCGCTCGGAGGCCTGGTAGGCCAGGAACTCCTCCTTGCCAAGTTGCCTGCTCCAATAAGGCCCCAGACAGCAGTGTGCTGAGCCTGTCACCGGGTCCTCATCAATCCCCGAGCCTGGCCCAAAGAACCGGGAGACAAAATCGTACCCGGAAGTAGTGGCGACGCTGGTGACCATAATGCCACGAATGGATAGCGTTTTCAGCAAAGCAAAATCAGGCTTCAAGTCTCGGACAGCTTGCTCGGAATTCACTTCGACAAGATAATCAAACTTGCTCCGGCCGACGTATGTGAAGGTTGTCCCCAGTGCTTCACCGAGTCCGGGAGGCGCGGGCGTTGGCTCCTCAGGAGTCGCCGGGAAGTTCAATTCTATCTCTTCCCCCTTCCGCTCAGCCGTCAATAGCCCACTGCGAGTGTGAAACCTCGCCTGCTCGCGCGGGGCCAACAGACCTATCTCCCACAGGATGTGTGCGCTGGCCAGTGTGGCATGACCACACAGGTCAACCTCAACGGCCGGTGTAAACCAACGTAGACTGAAACCGTCCTCTTGTCTGTGCAAGAAGGCTGTTTCAGACAGGTTCATTTCCCGCGCAACGTTCTGCATCCAGGCTTCGTCTCGCGGCTCGGGCAGAAGACAGACTGCGGCTGGATTGCCTGCAAATGGCCTGTCCGTGAATGCATCTACCTGAAAGATTCTCATTCTATTTGACCTCCTGTCGGCTGATGGGCACACACGCAGCGTGTGTTGTTCTGACCGAAGCAGCGCTTTCAGAGACAAGATTGCCAGGATTTTTCATTGAAAACCATCCTGTCAATCCTGTTTATATAGACATGGGAACAGATTTTGGCACCAAATGCAATCCCCTGGGTATGCCTGCGTAGTATATTGCAATACGCGCAGAAGTCAAGACCTCTCAGAAGTGCAACGCACCTCAGTCGGGTGCGTTGCACTTCTCAGTTCTGATTTTTTGCCCAGACTCTTGAATTTCGCCTCGATCTGTGGTATCATGGAGCACAAGTCAAGCCATCGCATCGTCGCCGCTCTCGTCGCACTCATCGTCCGTCGAGGAGGGTAGCCTTTGAGGTTCAGCCGACGCCAGAACTGGGAGCGATCCTGGTGGGTGGTGGGTTGTTGGTTCGTTGAGTGTCATGCCCCGCATGCTGATGGCCCATGTCATGGGCGCTGATCCTTGTGGAGATGTCTATGAGCGGCAGGCCTGTTTTCAATAACTTTGACCTGCACCTTGGCCGGGGGAGGGGTGGCATCTATCCCGTCTCGGTCTACTACTCTCCCGCTGGCGAGACGACGGACCCGATCCAGGTGCCCATCGTCCTCGACGATGAGCCGATGTGCCTTTGGCTAGAGGGCCTGCGAGGCGGCGCGACCAGGCGGGACGACCTGCTGGCCCTTGGCCGGCGACTGACGAGTTACCTGCTGCCGCCGGGCCAGGTGCGGGATCTCTATCAGCGCAGCCGTGGGATGGCCGAGGCCAGACAACTGAAGCTGCGCCTCCGTCTGCGCATCTCGCCGCCGGAGCTGGCCGCGCTCCCCTGGGAATATGCCTACGACGAGGACAGCGGCGACTTTTTTGCCCTCAACCCGCACACGGTGCTGGTGCGCTACCACAGCCAGCCCGTGCCGCACCGTTCGATTGCCAGTCATGCGCCGGTGTCCATCCTGGTGCTCGTCTCCAACCCGCGCGGCACATTCCCTCTCGAGACGACCAGAGAGGTGCGCAGTCTTCTCATCGGGGCCCTGGACCGCCTGCTGGACAGACATCAGGTCAGGATCGACGTGCTCTTTGGTGGCTCGCCGGAGGAACGGCGGGAGATCGAAGCCCTGATGGCTGATCGGGCAGGGGTCAGGTTGTTGCCCGGCCCGGCGTCTATCGATGCCCTGCGTGACGCGTTGCGTCAAGGCCATCGCGTCATTCACTACATCGGCCATGGCGCATTTGATGAGGACAGGGGAGGCGCGGTGCTGCTGGCCGATGATGAAGGCAACGCAGCGCTGGTCGGTGCCCAGGCGATGGCGCGGGAGTTGCGAGGCTCTAGCGCCGCCGTGGTCGTGCTCAACGCCTGCCAGTCGGCAACCGAGAGCGCAACACGGTCGTTTATGGGCCTGGCCCCCAGTCTGATTCGCGTCGGCGTCCCGGCCGTGGTAGCCATGCAATACGCTATTCCAGACAGCAGCGCCGTGCACTTTTGCCGTGCGCTGTACAAGGCGTTGGCCGACGGCTGGCCGTTGGACGCGGCGGTGACCGAAGGACGCAAGGCGATCAGTGCCGGGGTGACCGTCGACCAGATGGACTGGGGCATTCCCGTGCTGTTCATGCGCTCAGCCGATGGCGTTCTGTGGAAGGAAGCGGCAGGAGAGATCGCCGTCGGGAAGGATTACGTCCTCCAGATCGGCGCCGCCCACGGCAGTGTGGTCAACGTCGCTCCTGCCGGGCACCGCACTCCACCTCAAGCCCGTCCTGCCCCTGTCTTACTGCGCCCACGCCCCTTCGCTGGCCTGCTGGACAGAGAGACAGAGATCGGCGCTGCGACGACTGCTCTCCAGGCGGCCAGTCCGGTGGAATTTCATGGCCAGGCGGGAATGGGCAAGACCGTTCTCATGCGACACCTGGCTCATCATGTTTCTCCCACCTCATTCCCGGACGGCGTCATCTACCTCTCGGCCCGCAGTCAACCCCTGGCCGACCTGTTGCAATCCCTTTTTGACGCTTTCTACGCGAGCGACGCTCCTTTCAAGCCCACTCACACCCAGATGCGACATGCCCTGCACCGCAAACAGGCACTCATCTTGCTGGACGACGTAGGCCTGGAGCGGGATGATGTCGAGGCGCTGATGGACGCTGCGCCGGGCTGCTCCTTCGTCCTGGCTTCGCCGGAGCGCTGCCTGTGGGGAGAGGGACGCGCTGTGCCCCTGCATGGATTGCCCCCGGAGGACGCGCTGGCGCTGGTCGAACAGGAGCTGGGCCGGCCCCTGGCGTCTGAAGAGCGAACGTCTGCTCAGGCGCTGTGCACTGCTCTAGAGGGCCATCCCTTGCGCATCTTCCAGGCGGTGGCGCTGGCGCGAGAGGAGGGGCTTTCGCTGGCCGACGTGGCCCGCCAGGTGCAGACGCCTTCCCCGGCTGAAGAGGTGACGGCACAAGTCCTAACGCCCCTTCCAGAACCGGAACGGCGGATTGTGGCGGCGCTGGCCGCTGTTGGTGGCGCGTCCCTGCACGCGGACCACCTGGCTGCTCTGACGGGACTGGCCGACGTTGCGTCTGCGCTGGAGGCTTTGCAGCAGCGTGGCCTGGTACAGGCCCACAGCCCTCGCTACAGCCTGACCGGCAGCCTGGCACAAGACGTGCGACCCACAGTGGACCTGGCGTCATTGCAGGATCGGGCCGTGGCCCATTTCACGGACTGGGCGGAGGCTCGTCACTCGGCGCCCGATCGTCTGTTGGAGGATGCCGACGCCATCCTGCAGGTGCTGGGTTGGGCGGTGAGCGCCGGCCGTTGGGCGGAGGTTCTTCGCCTGGGGCGAGCGATACAGGGCGCGCTGACGCTGGGTGGGCGGTGGGGGGCGTGGGCCCAGGTGCTGCACTGGCTGCTCGAGGCGGCACAGGCCCTGGGGGACCAGGCCGCTGAAGCGTGGGCCTTGCACCAGCTTGGAAGCCGTGCCCTCTGCCTGGGAGATGCCGCTACCGCCCGTCCTTGGCTGACCCGGGCCATCCGCCTGCGAGAATCGCTGGGCGATCGGCTTGGAGCGGCGGTGACCCGCCACAACCTGGACGTCCTCCTGACGCCGCCCGTCCCCCCCCAGCCTCCGCCTGAGCCGCCTGCGGGGCCTTCGTCGGTTGGCCCTGTGGCCTCGGGCGCTCCGTTCCTGACCAAAGGCGTCATCGCTCTTCTGGCCGTCTTTGCCGTGGTGATGGGGGCACTCGGCATCTGGTATGCTGGGTCTCGACCCACCCCCCCACCTCTGCCGACCGCAACCGTCATCACGCCCTCTCCAATGCCTGTGGAGACCGTCACACCGACACCCTCTCCGCTCCTGATCACCACAGCAACTCCCACACCTACAAGGGCGCTGACACCGACGCCCACATCGACGGCCACGTCTACCGTGACGCCAACGCCGACTCACACCCGAACGGCCACGCCT
>Ga0180438_10001990_pt1 | contig 34648 bp, 51 predicted proteins | sample SS_ome_12_FD_132455 | JGI IMG/M metagenome (GOLD analysis project Ga0180438, IMG submission 132455) | Hypersaline lake sediment archaeal communities from the Salton Sea, California, USA - SS_3_D_2 metaG | ecosystem: Environmental > Aquatic > Non-marine Saline and Alkaline > Hypersaline >... | reverse complement strand
TGGTTTTTTGTACCCGTTGCAAAACGAAAGTGGAAAAATTTAAGGATTCTTGAAAATGAATGCTAAAGAAGCATTATTGAAAATCTTATTTGTACTGGTAGATGAAATTTGTGATGATGCTGTGCGAAATCACAAAGAAAAATTTTCAGGTTGTGCTATCAATTGGGGTAATTTCGGATGTGTTGATGTTGCGATTGTGAACGCCGTGCATGATGGGGAATACATTCAAATCCTGTTAGCGGAAGCGGCCCCATCTGGCAATCAAAAATTCACTGAATGGCTTGAAAACCGGTTGAAAGACAGGTTTATGATTGATATACCGATACATATAATCATGGAATGGTGACTGATGCGATACCGACCGCCTTTGGATATCTCTGTGTTCAGGAAAAAGAAAATGAGCATCCCTTACGGTTCGACGGGTACAGGGCTTGTGAAACGTCCTGTTCAACGGAAAAGATTCTATCGGTGTGTTTATTGTGGGCATGTCGAAACCCCGGAAAAACGGCGTAAGGATGCGTTCTGTTCAGGATGTGGTAGCTCCCAATTTGATATCATTGAAAAAGTAGCTGAATGAACCGTATTTACTTTGGTGACAGCATTTCTGTACTGCAAACCTTGGAATCTGACAGCGTGGATTGTTGTGTGACAAGTCCACCATATTGGATGTTACGTGATTATGATGTTCAAGGTCAATATGGCATCGAATCAACACCGTATGAGTATGTAGATACACTCGTAAAAGTGTTCAATCAGGTTAGGCGTGTTCTGAAACCTACCGGAACTTTCTGGCTTAACATCGGTGATTCGTATGCGGACAGTAAAAAGCTGAAACAAACAAACGATTGGAAACCAAAGGAACTGATTGGCATACCGTGGATGGTGGCGTTCGCATTGCGGCGTGATGGATGGTATTTGCGTCAAGAAATCATCTGGTACAAAGAAAGCCTATTACCTGAATCCGCTAAGGATAGATGTACACGGGCGCATGAACAGATTTTCTTATTCGTAAAATCGTTTGATTACTATTTTGATTGGAAATCCATTCGAGAACCGGCGAAATACGATGGACGCAAAGACACGGTAATGAAAGGTTCACAAAAATACACGGCAAAAGTCATCCCCGGACAGCAGCCGCACACGGTAGCATCACGGGGCCATGAAAGGTGGCAACGTGGGCCAAATGGCGAGTTTTTACGCAACAAACGGGATGTTTGGCCTATTCCCACCGCAACGTATTCAGGAGCGCATTACGCGCCGTTTCCAGAGGAAATACCAAGAACATGTATTTTAGCCGGTTGCCCGGAAGATGGGGTGGTACTTGATCCATTTATCGGTTCAGGGACAACCGCGCTGGTAGCGGCGAAATTGGGCCGAAAATTTATCGGTATTGAACTGGACGAATCCAACAAAAAATGTATCCAAGACAGGATGTATGAACATAGCCTGTTTTGTGGGCAAATTGATTACATTGATTTTGAACAGACAGAAGGGAAATGACCATGAAAAAGATGATGTTACCATACCCCGTCACGGCTGAATGCTGGCATCCCGGTGTTGAAATTGAGGATGTCGAATACCCTGTTAAACCTGATTTGATTTTCAAGTTTTTTCATGGCGGCGATGATTGGAAAGACTGGAAAGAAGCCTGTTCAGACCAATATGCTATGCTGAAAACAAAAACATCTGATGCGCTGGTAAAGAACGGTGATTGGATTGTCACATTCATTGACGGTACAAAATCAGTGTGGGATACCAATTTGATAAATTCGCTAATGGCGAAAACAGACTATACGGAAGGTGCGCGGCAAATCTTCATGGAACGCGCCCGGCAAGTTGAATCTGAATGCTGGAATGCAGACCATGACGATTCTGAACATCCTAACGGCGAATTACTGCAAGCGGCGGTTTGTATGCTGTTCCCGGATGGATTGCAGACGGATAAAGGCGATTCTGTTCCGAAATGGCCGTGGCATCCTGATTATGACAAAAGAGATGCACATTCACATCTTCGCCGGTTGCAAATCGCCGGTGCGCTGATAGCCGCCGAAATTGACCGGCTGGAACGCCAAAAAGATTGATTTTTACCCTTTCATATCCTGCTGTTCTTTTTCCATAAGAAAACAGAAAGGATATTCCCATGCGGGTAAAAGTTGGGAATTACGTGCAAGTACGAGTTTGGTATATCCCGAAGCCATTTCACGGGCGGGTGGTTTGGAGAATAAGGGACAGGCTTGCAATCCAAGGTGATTGTGGGCTTGTCCCTATTCACAAAAGCCAGATTAGAAGGGTGTATAAGAACAGGTGAAAAGGAAATAACATGGCAAGTTCATTTGATGTCTATTTTGGATTCGGGTTTCATATCACTCCAAGAGAATCCGATTATCCTGTAGAGGACAAAATTGAAGCTGCCGGGTGTATCGACCTTGACGAATTTTTACGAAAGAACGGCTTTGATGTTGGGATAATCGCAACCGGGGATGAATTTGAAAGGGTTTTCACCGGCTTTGATGATGATTAATTGGGGGATGCTATTTTGTGGCGTGGCGCGTTTGTAAAAAGATGCCAAGTTTTCAGGGAAAAATACGGATATGGTGTCTGTCCTATTGATACTACAAAACTTGATGTCCCTTCCGATGTTATTGATAAACTATATAAGATGCAGGAAATCTTGGGTATTTCAAAGCGGGAACCGCAATGGATGATTTGTTTCAATTATCTATGAGTGGAAAGGATTAAACCGTGGAAAGAAAACCACAAAAAGACGCCTTGGGGCAAATATTTCAAGTATTTTTTACCATTGTGCTATCCCTTGGTGGTGTGATAATGGCGTTTTATGGTTTGAGAGAGGGTAATTTAATAAAAGTGGTTTGCGGTTGCGCGGCGTTAATCATGGTGGAAATACGCATTTGTACGATAAAAATCTGTGATTTGCTGGAAGAATTGAAAAACAACAAAAAGGAGAAATATAATGGCTACTGAACAAGAACTTATGAAATCTGAACATGATACCAAGTTGCATCAGTTGATTGTTAATGCATTGATGCTTTCAATCATTGAAGCGTTAATAAAGCGCACATATGCACATGATGAATCAAAGTTGGAATCGCCAGAAATTGAGATTTTCGCCAAGTATGGCCCGAAACTCAAAGATACCGAATATGGAAGCGATGAATACAAGCAATTCCTTGCCGAAATGAAACCGGCATTGGAACATCACTATGCGAATAATCGGCATCATCCTGAACACCATGAAGCTGGTATCAATGATATGACACTGATTGATATCATTGAAATGTTTGCGGATTGGATCGCGGCAACAAAACGCATGAAAGATTGGGGTAATTTCTACAAAAGCCTTGCCGTAAACAAGACACGCTTTGGAATGAGTGACCAGCTTTCAGTGATTTTTGCGAATACCTTTGAATCACCAGCATTTCAAGAAGTCTTGGACGTAACAAAAACAAGGTAAACCCACAACAAAGATGAAACCTGAAAATCCACACGTTTGGAAAAATTAATGCTCGGATTTATACATGAAAGCCAACATAACGAATCCCAAGAGTGGTACACACCAAAAAGTGTCTTTGATGCGCTTGGTTTAGAATTTGATCTTGATGCGGCATCACCGGGGGCTGATATCGTACCGTGGATACCCGCTAAAAAGCATCTTACAATCAAGGAAAACGGGTTAAAAACACCATGGGAAGGCCGTGTTTGGCTTAACCCACCATACGGACAGGAAACACCAAAATGGATCAAGAAATTTGCGGCGTATTCGGATGGTGTGATGCTTGTATTCTCTCGGACGGATACACGATGGTTTCATTCCCACGCTATCCGGTGTGATGCGCTGTGTTTTGTTAAAGGGCGGTTGGGATTCACGCGAAACGATGGTAAATCAGGTAAAGCCGGTTCAGGATCATTATTGCTGGCGCAAGGTTGTGAATGTGTACAGGCTTTGCTTAACTCAAACCTTGGATATTGTGTGGTAAAATCATCATGTCAATCATCGAAGAACTAAATAACCGTGTCAGCACGCTTCGGGGTTTCATTGGTGAATGTTTTGTTCAGATGCCAGACGTGAAAGGCAAATCCTATAATGCGGATTTGATGCAAGCGGCAATCGGGCTGGAAAACCTTGGATATCAAGTAAATTATTCAAGTGAAACCAGCGGACTTAATGTGAAACCCGAAACGCCGTGTGTTGGCAATCTTCCATTTGTTCATCGGTGCATTGTCAAAGTTAATCCCGAATTCAAACCGCGCCAGACCTACCCCGATGAAATCATAGATTGTGACGATTTCTGGAAGCGGAAAATCTGGAAATTCCAAGTCAAAGATGTGATGTCACAAATACCTTGTTTTATGAAACCCTGTGTGACAAAACTACATGGATACGCCGGTAAAACTGTACAGGATCAATCTGATTTGATTGATACGTCGATAAAATACATGGCCCCCGATGACTTGATGTGGGCATCCGAAATTGTCGAAATGGGTAATGAATGGCGGGTGTTCATCGTGAACGGCATCCCGGCTGATGCCAGATTGTATTTTCAAAGAACCGATGATGCTTGGGCTTATCCACCAAACCATAAATTTGTGGATGATATTGTTAAAGCATTAAAAAAACACAACTGGTTAAATTATTGCCTTGATATTTCCGTTCCCAAAAACCATAAGCAAGAAGCGATGCTTGTTGAAGTCACAGACGGCTATGCGTTTGGAGCATACGGCTGTAATGAACTTGTGCAAGCGGCAATTTTGTTAGGGCGTTGGTACTCGATGGTTAAGGGTGGTAAAAGTAATGACGCTTAGTAATGCACATTGGACTATGAAAGCATATCGCCAGAGAATGAAGGTATCCGAGTGGCGTAAAATACTCTTGGATGAAAGGGATACACTGATATTCAACGGCGATGTTGTACAGTTAAAAGCAAAATCCCTTGGCGCGGGTGTTGTCGAAGTCTACAAAGACATAAAGTAAAACATAAGAAAGGCCAAGCAATGTTTGAAGATGATGGGGATTCATTCGCAGATATGGCGGTATCCGGGCTTATTTGTTCCGGGTGCGGTGCCTTCTTTGAAAAAGAACACGGGTATCCGGTGCTTTGCAAGGATTGCTGGAAAGAATGGACTCCAAGCGAAAGAGAGGGTTATCAGGAAGCAATTTTCAAGGAGCTTACCGGTGACGAATGACATTGTGGGATTATGTAAAATCTTTGCGCAAGGCGGTCATTCATTTTACCGTACAAGGATGATACTTAACGGTAAAGAAACTGAATATGAAGATGTGTACGCGCCAATGACTCAAATTGGTAGTGAACACCTGTTCCTTTGTTTACGATTTGATGCCAATAAAAAGCTGGTACGATTTTCTGTTGAAGAAATTGAACCGGAAGATTTGGACGATTTGGAATTACAGGAATTCCAATATGGGGATGAATACCATGAATGAAGAAAAGAAACCGAAACACGGTAAATACGAAAAGGTGATAATTACCTTTGAAGATGGTTCCACCAAAGAAATGGATTATCCGAAAGACCCGGATGCCGAAGCCAAAGCGTGTGATAAATTCATTGATGAATTGCTTGATTTCTTTGTTGCAAACGGCCCGGTGGTTTCCGGTGAACAACTTGAAGAATTACGGAAAAAATCGGCTGAACTTGCTGGTTTCAAATTAACCCGTGAACAGGCAAAGGCAGAAAAACGCTGTATCAAATGTGGTGAACCTGTTCATGAATCACAATCAAACGAAAAGGGCGCATTGAGAACGCCGCTTGAAGTCAAAGAATGGGAAATATCGTTTTTTTGCGGCCCGTGTTGGGATGAAATGGTGGAAACGGAAGATGACTGATTACGGTATCGACTGGACAGGACATTCAGATTATCCCCCGGATCATTGTGAATGCAAATGCGGTGGGCGGTGGGATAGTCATACAAAAACGATTATTCATAAGGGAAAAATGGTGATTGTGACTGAAAAACCCTGTCCAAAGTGCGGTAAAAACGATGAAATCCGCGCCGTAAGGGGGGATTGGGAGCAACAAATCATAGGATAAAGCCATGAAAACGGTTGAATTCAAGGGAAAAACATACGATTCAACACAAGCAATGGAACTGCTTGAAGAATTAAGCAAGAAATTTGATACCGTTCGCTTGATGTACGAAGGTCAAGAATGGTATGCGAATGTGACTTATTATAAACGGGGAACATGTGGGCATCATGCGATAGGCGATAACCCGTTTGACGCCTTGTGCAGATTGATAGAACAGGCGAAAGGAAAAGGCCATGGATTTTGAAGGCCGGAAAGTGCTTGGTGGTACGTTCTATTTCCTGTTGCCGGAAGATTTCGACGGGGATTTTTCTGATGCGTTGCACCTTATGGCTGAATACTGGAAAAACCATCCCAATAAATCAAAGCAAAGAGTCAACCGCAAGATTGTTTCGATGCCGGAATTGTGGAAAGAGTTTTGGGAGCATATTCAAACCGGATTGCGGGTACACGGTCATTTCACGTTTTCAGCGATGAATGAACAGAAATGGGAGTCTTTGAATGACGACAAACCAAGCGGCGAAACTACAGATTGAGGTTGTACCGCAAACATGCTGGTATAAGAATTTGCGGTTAATGTTGCCAAAATCGGAGTGGGATCATCTCCGAAAAATGGCCTATAATAAATATAAATACCGGTGTGCAATTTGTGGCGGTAAAGGTAATAAACACCCGGTTGAAGCACATGAAAAGTGGGAATATGACGAGTCTACCGGAATTCAAAAATTGGTGGATATAATAGCATTATGCCCGGCTTGCCATGAAGTTGTGCATTTTGGATTGGCCTGTATGCGGGGTAATGAAGGCCGTGCGCTTGAACATCTTCAAAAGGTCAACGGCTGGAATTATTTTGATGCTATCCAACACGTTGATGATGCTAAGGCGGCATACAAACGCCGTTCTTGTATGGAATGGAAAACCGATGTATCATTGATTAAGGAGTGGTTAGAAATTAATTCCAAATAAAAGGAACGATAAAATGAGTGAAATAGCATTGCTGTTATATTCGACAGTACATCTTCTTTTTTTGCTGTGCATTATTGTATTGTTATTGGCATTGCGAAAAGAAAATGTTGGTGGCAATTCACCAGAAAACGCGCCGAAAAACCCGATACCGCCGAAGGGTGGAACGGGTGTGAAACATTATGGACGATGCATTGCAAGAGATGCGCCCACAACTCCAAGGCCGGATTTTCCACCAAGCGGCCAAGCACCTAAAGGAAAGGATGAATGCGATGCCAAGACGGATACCTGATTGTGCTTTTTGCGGTGAACCTCTGAAAAATACGGGGCATGTACGGACGACTTACAAAGCGATTCCCGGAAATCCTGAAATCGGCTGGCATTACCCTGATTGCGCTGAAAAGGATGATGTGTTTCAAAACATGCGAAAAGACATAAAGCCAGAAAAACGGATAACACCGAAAGCCGCATTGAAAGAGATTGCCAAACGCGGAAAAAGCCGGATTTCTGCTAACAAGGGATTTTGGGATGTCAAAACAGGGTGACAAAGCAAGGGCATTTATTAAGGAACACCAAAAAGACATAGGCTTAACGCCTACTGTTTTTGATCCTATTTCAAAAAAGAAAATACCGTTCACGAAATCTATCTATGGAATCTGTACCAAGTGTGAAAAGGCACAAGTTGTTCCAGAACATGCTTGGTTTAGAGCGTCAAAACCGAAATGCAAATTGTGCGGATATCCTTTAGAACCTTCACAACGTGCAAAAGAAATGGATACGAGATTCAGGAGCGATAACCCGATAGAATCAAAAGAAGAATGCCCAAGATGCGGTTGTGCGCTTAACAATAAGAACAAAGGCCCGTTTTGCAATCCTTGCCATATGGCTTTATTAAAAAAAGGATATGCTGTGAAAGAACTTCCGAAATTAGCCGAAAAAATGAAATCTGAAAGGATGATTGTTGATGAAACAAAAAGCTGAAACTTGCGCCTTTTGCAAAGGAACGGGTAAAGTTGACAATATTGAATTGGGAGATTCTGGCATTCTCTATTCAGGAACATGCCCTAAATGTTTGGGTAGCGGGGAAAAAATCCCCGTGGATAAAAACGCAACAATGGGGGAACGGTTGGCAAAACTCTTGCAATCAAAAGGTAATGTGTGATGTCAAAACACGAAACACAAAAACCAAGTAAGATTGTAGCCACTTTCGTTTGCAAAGGCTGTAAATCTCAAACGTCAAGGACATTGCGTTTTGATAGTATCCATGTGAAAAATAACGTGGTTACGATTAAAACGTATTGCCCACATTGCATTGCAGTCAATTATTTGGAATTCGAGGGGGCAACCGATGATGAAGAATAACAAGTACAAGGATATGAACGCCAAGGAATTTTCTGAATGGATGACACGAATGCTTGGCGATAACGGCCTTGCACGGGTGCGCGTATTCCCGGATTCAGGCGTTTATTTTGGTGGCCCAACGATTGTTGCTGAACTCCATCCCGAAACTGAACAGACCGTAGCGGTAGCGAATGAACCGGATCCACCGGCATTACAAGCCGCTGTGAATACACCTTTCAGTGAAAAATCGGCAAAAAACATGGGGTATTCCGGTCAAGTTTGCCCGAAATGTCAGGGTACACGTGTCAGATGGGTAGGGAAATGCCAGTTTTGCGATGATTGCCAAGAGTCGATAGGGGGATGTTCCTGATGCCGTTTGAAGATTGTCCGCAATGGCCAAATTACAAGCGTACATGGAAAACAATGGACAGGTGGCAAAGAAAAGAATTCCACCGTCAGAATGAACGGCGCGTGAACGCCGGATTAAAGCCGTTGCCGAAACCGTGATGTTCTGTTCAATTTGAAGGGGGTACAAATGAGTTTGTGCAGCATAAAAATTTTTATCCTTCGGGTATACGGCGTTCTGATGATATGGCTTTTTCCATCGGTAGTGATTGTTGACCAGCTTTGGAGTCCATTCATCTTTGAAAAACGCCCAACGTTGAAAACTTCGATCCAAGACACGTGGCAAGCATGGAAACAATCATACTGGAACGTGAAATGAGTGAAAAAACCTGTCATTTCAGCGGTAACAATTTCTGGTTTGAATGTCCGGGGTGTGGGATGTTGCACCGAATACCGTTCAAGGATGACAAAATCAATTGGACATTCAACGGCAACCGCGAAAAACCAACGTTCAATCCTTCTGTCCTGTGTCATTACCCGGTAGACGGCAAGGAAAACCGGTGTCATTTCTTCATTCGGGATGGAAATATACAGTTTTGTGGTGATTCAACACACGAATTGGCTGGTAAAACCGTACCATTACCACCTTTGGAAAAGCTGTAAGGAAAAACGGGTATGCCAACAAGAATGCTAAAAGATAAACAGGTGAAAGCCAGAAAGCCCCATCGGTGCGGATGGTGTGGGAAACCCATTCTGAAAGGGGAACAGTGTTTCCATATGGCTTACGTTTTTGATGGACAGTTCAATAATGAGCATATGCATTCTGAATGTCATAAGGCCACATTGGATATTTAGGGGGGTATTTGTGATGGAAAAACTTGAACCGGATGATTACGAAAAACTGGCGATTTTCCTGCTGGAAAAGGATGTTCTTTTTCTAAGTCAGAATGAAAACCAAGCCATTTTATTCCTTGGATGTAACGATGTTTTCGCGTGGGCTTGCGCTGATGCTGAACCGGTTATGATGGATGACCTGTACAAAATCTATGAGCGTGTGCAAGAGAATGAAATTTATGGCAGTACCGTATGGGTTTGTATCAAGCGAAACATGCAACCGCAACCGCCGTTGAAAGCGGTGATGAAACGAAAAGGCTATTGGCCTGAAATTATGGATACATTACCCAAGAATCCATTTGAATCTGATTGGGATACGGAAAGCCTGAAAAAATTCTGTGATGATTATCTTGCATGTGAGACTTCGTAAATGTTACGGCCTGAAATGAAACCTGAAAAATGCTGTGAAATGGGTACATATAAACACCAGATACCGATGCCGATACGTGGACGGAGTTGCGGGATTGATTTTTGTATTGCCGATATCGTGGCGGCATTGAACGCAGCAAATATTCCTACCGTTGCATCCTGTTGTGGTCACGGTGAAATGGACGCTACAATAATATTAGAAGATGACCGTCTTTTGATTATTAAGAATCCTGAAAACGCCCGAAAATGGCTTGATGAACATTCTGATCCTTTACAATAATCCAAACGTGTGGATTTGCCCTTTCTTTTTATTTTTTTCCATTCCATATACATATAGGAGTTGAAAGGGTGAAATATGCCTGAAAAGTTGCAGAAATGTATCTATCCAGATTCGGTACGTCAATATCTTGGGGCATCCATATGTGAGGATTGCAGCTATAAAGATATTTGTGTGCAGTATACCAAACCTGAAAAGCCTACTATCGACTTTAAAACCGATGAACCTAAAAAGAAATTATACACCTTTTCATCACACGGGATTGAGTTTGTCGATATCCCGGCTGGATCGTTCCCGATGGGTGAAAATGATACGCATAATGATGAACGGCCTGTTCATAATGTGAATATTACCAAGCGGTTTTCCATGTCAAAATATCCCATAACACAAGCGCAATATAAACATGCAATGGATGAAAATCCATCCCATTACAAGATGGATACCGCGCCGGTTACAGATATATCATGGAATACGGCAATGAAGTTTTGCGCCCAATTAAAACAATTGGATTATCTTCAAGACGCGGAACACGTTTATTCCTTACCGACAGAAGCCCAATGGGAATATGCTTGCCGCGCCGGAACAATAACACCGCGCTTTTTTCAAGGAAAAGCGAGTGATTACATGTGGTATGAAAGGAATTACCGTGGTGATGATTGCCCAAGGATTGTGGGGCAACTGTTGCCGAATGCTTGGGGCTTATACGATATGCTTGGAAACGTGCATGAATGGTGTCTTGATGTCTATAGGAGTTCATTTTATAGCAGCTATCCTAACTTGGATAACCCTGTTTGTGTTGCAGTAGATGGTGGAAAAAATGAATACAGAGTTTTAAGGGGTGGATGCTGGACAACAAGCCTTAGTAATTGCCGGTGCGCAAAACGATTCATGGCGGTTACTAATACAGAATCTCGACAGATAGGGTTTAGAGTGGTAATAAATTATGACTAACGAAAAGCTGAAAACCTGTATTTACCCACAATCTATCAAGGATTTTCTTGGTAGTGAGATTTGCGCCGAATGCCCGTATTTGAAGGATTGCGCTGTTGCGGATTTATCGGAAATCACCGGAAAAAATAACAAAAAAGGCTATTCGCAATTAGATAAATTTATGAAATGGGGCAATCCTTTCATCTTTCGTGGTATACCGTTTCAGTGTATCCCGGAAGGTTATTTCTTAATGGGGGCTGGCGGTACGCTTTTCAAAGAACACTTGGTATCTATTACAGAGTCTTTCTACCTGTCCGAAACGCCGATAACGCAAGAGCAATATTCCAGTATAACAGGTAGAAACCCATCGGAACGCAAAAATCTATCCGCGCCGGTGACACGTATCAACATGGATGATGCCGTTGAATTCTGTAGAGAATTATCTAAAGAATCAGGAATCAACGGTATTTATTTCAGTTTGCCCACCGAAGCGCAATGGGAACATGCTTGTAAAGGCGATAAGACCTATCAGTATTACATTGATAATCTTTCAGATTTCGCGTGGTATGGTCGCTGTGCAGAAATACCGCCGAAAGCTGTAGGACAGAAACAACCTAACGCTTGGGGTTTGCATGACATGCTTGGTAACGTATGGGAATGGTGTGCTGATTCATGGTATGACTACACCGATAAACCTGAATTTGACCCGTTTCATAAAGATAATAAATCACAATACGGCATCCTTCGCGGCGGTTCAATAGTAGAAACCGGGGGGCATTGTACACCATATGACCGTGAGAAATACAATAAAGATAGTCGGTATCCGTATGTTGGTTTCCGGGTAGCTTTAAAACGAATACCATTTTGAAAGGAAAAAGAAAATGAAAGTCAAAAGAATTTCACCCGTGTTGGACGCCGTGCAGATAACCGATGAATGGTTTCGCCGTAATTCCACACAACGCCCGAAAGGTGCTGTTGTAGACCGTAAAGAAAACCGGATAGAGATAATCCTTTCATGCGGCCTTATATACGCATTCGCCGGTGATTGGATTATCAAAGATGGAAACGGTAACACTGAATTATGCCGCGCCGATGATTTCAAAAATCTATATGAAGAAGTACACCCCACCTATCCTGTGCAATCCACTGTGCAATAACCACATGCACAATCTAAAAATTAATACTTGTGCATTGACTGTGCATCTGTGATATGCTATAAGTGTAATTAACATAGGCGTTTAATCAAGAATTGCCTATGTCAAAAATGTCGTGTAACCCTGAAAGAAATAATATGCTTTGTGCAAATTGTGCAAAATTCGCCGTGTCCCTCTTGCTTGCGCCGTTGCGCTGGATGATATCTCTATTCGCAAATGTGAACATGCGCCGGTACACCGCGCCGTGGATGCATGATGAAACACAAACATATACGCCCTTTGGACACGCTATCTCAGTATACCCCTACCCCTTACAAAATTTTCTCAATTCCAAGAAAGTAAAATTTCTGTGCCATAGGTATGTTTCTATCAAAAAGATAGTCTATTATGTTAATAAATTAAGATATATTCGCAAAAAATCGGGAAAAATTAGGGTGGAAAAATATAAATATACTAATATAGCATATATGGCATGTGAAAAATCTTTGTCTCCTATGTTTGCGAAAAATAAGGGGGTAAACATGGTTATGGGGGTATTAGCATGTTAGTCTTGAAAAATCTATGTCTCTTTTCTGTACAGAATAGGGTACAATCTGGAATGTATTATGAAAAAAGCCTTAAAAGACGGTGTTGCGATTTTCCAAATGTGTGGAAAGTGGTCTGTTAATGCAATACGTGAAACAAAAAGATGCTGATGGATGTGCTTGCGCATGTCTATCTATGATAACGGGGTTTGATTATGGGATGCTGTATCCGTATCTGAAAAAGAAATACGGGCGGCATGAACTGTATTTCAATGAATTAATCCATGAACTTGAAGATTGGGGGTATGAATGCGAACTGTACAGACGGTGGCAATTGGAAAACGAAAGCCTGAAATCACGCGGTTGTTTGTCTATTGCGCATGTGGCGATAGCCGAAAATCGCGCCCCACATCACTATGTGATAATTGATTCGCAAGATAAGGTGTTTGACCCGGCGTTTGAAGATGGTAAGATTGCGCGGTATGCTTATGTTGGGTACTTGATTGAAGTCAGAGAATACAAATGAACTCTGAAAAAGGCGCAATCAAAAATGAATTATATATGTCTTGCAATCTTTGTTGGGGTGCTGTTGGCGATTTTGTACATCCGAATAACACTGGATGACGATGATGATTAAAGGAAAAAACCCATGACTGAACAGACATTTGAAATTGAACAGGATGCAAACGGTGAATTGGTAGCCGTTGATACAAAACAAGACGCTATCGAAAACCGGCGTTCCCAAGTGTGGGATTTGTATATGCGCGGGATGAAAGTGAACGTTATCGCCAGCGTCCTAAGCGTTCACCGGAACACCGTTTCCAATGACCTGCGTGAACTGAAAAAGAAACTCGGTGACGACGTGGCGAAAATGGATCCCGCTGAAAGCGTAGGCGAAACACTCAAACACTATGACGAAATCTGGCGTTCGGCTGTGCTGGAATTCAACGCGGCGCAAACCACCGGCGCGAAAAATAATTTTCTGAGAACCGCACTTGAAGCAATCCGTCAGAAAGCCGCATTGCTGTCAAGCTGTGGTGTAATACCAACAGTGAATAACGGTGGTGTGAACGTACAGGTGAACGTGGCGAATATCTCCAACATGCAAAAGCAAATGTCCGGCATGTCCATGGATGAACTTGAAGAAAAGAAACTGAAATTATTGAAACGCATTGAGTCTTTACCAATGCCAAGCGGTGCTTGAACAAACAAAGGGTAGTACCCGATGGAAAAACTTTTACCGATTTTCCCGTATTTTGGCGGGAAACGAAAGATTGCCGATGAAGTATGGGGATATCTCGGTAATCCTAGCTATTATGTGGAACCTTTTTTTGGGGCGGGTGCTGTACTGTTTGCCAGACCGCACACACCAAAGTTTGAAACAATCAATGATATTGATGGTTACGTGGTGAATTTCTGGCGGTCGGTAAAACATGACCCGGAAACCGTAGCCGATGAAACCATGCATATCTGTTCAGAAATAGATGTGCTTGCAAGACAACGCTGGATTTGTGAGTATCGGCGCAAGACGGATTTCTTGGAAAATATGAAGCATGACCCGGAATACTACGATGCCAAGATTGCCGGGTACTGGCTTTACGGTATCTGCAACTGGTTAGGTTCTGGTTTCTGTGAAAAGTTTTACTATGGTAGAATCAGCACCGTGGTCAATAATAACTTGGGTACGAAATGCCAAGTGGTATCGGCGCGGCGTCAAGGCGTGTTCAGTTTAGCAAGACGAGATAATATAAAAGGATTGATGCAACAATTTTATGAACGGTTAAGGCACGTTGTTATCAATTGCGGTGATTGGGAACGTGTCTTATCCAGCGGTAATATTTATATATCTGAATCCATAGCGGTATTTCTTGATCCACCGTATGAACATGGCGGTGATTTGTATAGCAACGGAAAACGCGATGAACGCATTAAACAAAAACTGGTGAAATTCTGTAACAAGTATGCCAGCACTGTAAAAATTGTACTGTGTGGCTATCAGGGTGATTATGATTTAAAAGGTTGGCACGTTAAAAAATGGGAAGCCAGAAAAGGGTATGCCACAAAAGAAAATACAAAACACCGTGATGAATGCCTTTGGATTTCACCGGCTTGCGAGGTAAACATATGAATCATCTGAATCCTTTTGTACAACTTGATCCATCACAAGCTGAACTTGAAAGCGCGTTACGTGAATTGGAAGTGTTGGAATCCGAGATAAAAACCCGGAAAATGCTCGGTGAACCGATGTATTACGGCTTGCCGGATTTAACGTTCCCAATTGGTATGCAACAGGGTACTTTTAACCGGAAAACCGGCGAAATCGAACGGAAACCGTTATCAAAAAAGGAAACGAACGGCGAATATGAAGAACGCCAGAATGAAGCGATGCGCGATTTTCTCGAAAACATGATGCAGTTTGAACGCGATGGTAGAACAATCAAGCCAATAATGATACATGAACAATTGCGTTTCGTTTGTGATTTATTCTACAAGAGAGTAAAACGGGCTATCTTGTGGAAAGCGCGTGGATGTGGCGGTTCATTAATGGCGGCTATTTTGTTGTGGCTTGACATGATTTATAATAAGCGTTCAGGCCGTGATATGGGGGGTAGTCTTGCACAAGCGCGGATTGTGTACAATTACGTTACAAAATTTTGGTCAATGTTTCCCGGAATGAAAACAAATTTAATTTCCGGTCAACCGAGATTATACCTTACTGAGTTAATCACTGGTGTAAGCCTTGAATGTATACCAGCTTCCGAGAAAAAGGCGCGTGGTGAACATAAACCGGTACTGGTTATGGATGAATCCTGTCAAGAAGGACGCACTATTGATGATGTATTCTTGGCGGCGATGAACGCCGTGATGTCTGAACCGGAACACATGATTGTTGCCTTATCAACGTTCCATGTTCCGGTGGGTTTCTTTGCTGATTTGTGGGATTTTGCGGATGAAAAAGGATTTGTCCGGTACGGATGGAACTGTTTTGAGTCGATGGAAAAATGTACTGCCGGATTAGAAACCGCCACACCGTCAGACCCCCTTGCCATAGAATCCTTTTGCCGTAAAAAATGCCCACTTACCGAACGGGTAGAGGAAATTGATAAACTCGGAAATCCCGTTGGAATTCGTTATGACCTTTGTGATGGACAGGCAAGAACGTCAAACGGCTGGATGACACGTGAACAAGCACTTAATGCATACACAATCAATATGGGTACAGAGGTATTTCGTGTTGAATTTGCATGTCAAAGACCACAATATTCAGGCCCGATTTATGGCCTTAAACCTATAAATGATGCGGTTTTAGATGAAATCGTGATTGATAACCCGGATGATTTGATTGAGGAAACAAACCCGGAAAGACACGCGGTGGTGGGGATAGACTGGGGTATCAGTCTGGAAGGTTGCATGATATTGATGATACCAAATGATGACCATCTGGCGATAGTCGATTGTGTTTTTCTAAGCCAAAAGCTGTTACGTGAATGGGTAAAACAATTGCATGATTGGCAAGATGAATGGGGGCATCTTGAAGTTTACGCCGATTCATCCCATCCATTCAATAACGGTGATTTAGAAGATCAGGGCTTTGATGTCACAGAGGTAGAATTTTCGACGGTCAAGGATTATGGTATTTCAAATCTGTCAAAGCTGTTCATTCATGGACGAATCAAGATACTATCAGACCATGATAAATTATTGACTCAATTGAAACAGTATCACCGTGATCCTGTAAGCGGTAAAATCGTCAAGAAGAATGACCACGGGCCGGATGCGCTCTTAGCCGCAACGGTCACATTCGATTGTATGGAATTATGGCCTTTGTCCGGGCGCGAAATTGAACTTTTAAAAGAATATGAATTGGAACTTGAAGAAAAGGAAGAGGGACAGGAAACAGTGAAAGATAACCGTGAAAAAGATGTTGACAGTAGCGGTACGGTGCTGTTATTTTAATGTATTGATGTTTGAATGCAAATTTGTGCCTTTTACAAGGGGAATACACAATGGGATTGCTTGGCGAAACACTTCTTTCAATTCCGGTTGACGAAATGCCGAAACCATGTTGTTGGAATTATTTGATTGATTGGCAATCCGTAGGCGAAAGCCAACGTTTGAAATGTATTTGCGGCAACATGTTCAAATCCAAACGTGTGGAAAAAAGCCTTATCGTCACACCAGAAGTCCGGGATGTTGAAATTGCGCTTTCCAAAAAATGTGCGTATTTTACGACACGCGCCGATGCTGAACGCTGGATGCGCGGTAACGTTCTTTCCGAAAACGCGGTGATGAAAGAATCCGAATATGCATGGGTTATCAAAATTCTACCGTGGGATTGGGTTGAACAGGGTAGCGCAAAAATCGTGAAGCAGTCACCCGGTGTTCTTGTTTTGAAAGCACAGCAAATCCAAGACACGGTGAACACATCACCTACAAGACAACAGTTGGAAGAATCGGATTCGAGACAGTGGGTTGATCGTCCAAGAACGGTCATTGAATAATTTGATTCTGGATTAATCTGGAATCTTTTAACACACGGGAGAATGATAACATGGCAAAGAAACTTGCAAAAGTTGCGCGGAATGGCGCGGGTAACGGGAATCAGGCCGATGTTGCGCGTGGTCGTCGTTCGATGGGTAACGCAATGAATGTGGCGGCAACAAGCGGAACAGAGAACATCAAGAGTGTTCAGACGGAGCGTACACGTGCGCAAAACTATCCCGGCAATATGACACCGAAGGGTGGTCAAAAGGGTGTGGATGGAAGAATGCGCATGGCTAAGGCAAACCAACGCCAGAATTACCCCGGTACAACGCCGCTGAAAAATGCCAAAAAAGGCATGTAATTCACATTCATTGTTATTATCAAGGGTATACGGTGAAATCCCGTATACTCTTTTATTCTTGATATGGTGTTTTCATGTCCACATCTGTTGATGAAGAAACACAACAAGTTGAAGTGTTGGGATTCGGGGAATCCGATATCCCAAACAATATTGATGAAGTCATTGATAAATCATTAACCCAAAACCAAACCCAATATGTAATCCAATTTCAGAACTTGATTTCCGGTCAAAAAGTCATTGATCCACCTTATAACCCATTGAAATTAACGGCTTTGCTTGAACAGAATACGCGGTTGAATCGTGCTGTCACGCTTCGGGCGCGGAATACCGTTGGATTGGGGTATTATTTTGTACCGAAACCTGAATTTGCCGATTCAATGACGGAAGAAGAAATCAAAGCTGAATCAAAAGAATTGCGGGAATTACTTTCTACACCAAACAGGAAAATCCCTTTCATCGAATTGATGACCCGTGAAAAGATTGATGAAGAAGCCACGGGAACGGGCTACATCGAAATTGCAAGAAATCGTGTTGGAAAGATTGCAAAGCTGTTTCATTTGCCAGCACATACGGTACGAATCGTAAAGCAAAGCAAAGACGATATTGCATATGATGATGAAGGCAATCAATTTGAAATCTATGTTCAATTCAGAAACGGCAAGAAAATCTTTTTCAAAGAATTTGGTGATCCGAGAAAGATTGATTCTTCCACGGGTAAAAAAGCCAAGGGCAATATCGGATTTGAAAAACAGGCCAATGAAGTAATCAAATTTACCATCTATTCGGCGCGGTCAACATATTACGGTATTCCACGTTGGATAGCTGCAATTGCTGCGATTCAGGGCAACCGTATGGCGTCATTACGGAATATGGCATTCTTTGAAAATGATGCGGTAGGGCGTCTTGCTATCATGGTAACAGGGGGCCGCTTATCACAAGAATCATTGAAACTGATTGAATCCTTTGCCAAGAAACAGACCAAAGGCGCGGAAAAAGCACACCGTGTTATGGTCTTGCAAACCGAACCTAAAAAAGTTTTAGGTGGTAGGGGTAACGAAACGAAAATTGAATTGAAACCCCTTACGGTTGGCGCAACCGATGATGCGAGTTTTCAAAAATATCGGATTCTCAATGACAATGAAGTACAGGAAGCATCGGGGCTTTCAGAACCGTTTTTTACGGCGGCTGGATTAAATAAAGCAACTGCAACATTATTGCGAAAAATCACGATAGATCAGGAATTGAAACCTGATTTGGAATCCCACGAATACATTTTCAATATGACAGTTGTACCGGAATTCACAAAAAAATTGCTGCTAAAATTTGTTGCGCCGGATGCGATGGATTCCATTGAAAAAACCAGTTTGGAAGCTGTAAAACAAAAGTCCGGTGTTTCCACACTGAATGAATCACGCCGTGTACTTGGCGCAAAACCATTTGAACAATCTGAATTTGAATATGGTGATATGCCGTTGCCGTTTGCTTTGATTAAAATGCAAACAGACGCGGCATTGGGAATGGGGGCATTTGGATCAACAGGGGGTAAACCATCGGAAAACGCGCCGAATCCGTCACGGCAAGCACAGGAAGTTGGTAATGCCGGACAAGCGCAAGCGCGGTTACAGATGCAGAAAGACGTGCTGTTCAATTCCATACAAGAAGCGACTGAATCCGCTTATGGTATTCGGGATGTATTAAAAGAATTTGGTAGAGATATTTCAAAAATCGAAATAGAATTATTAAATGGTGAAAAACAAACCATCGAAATTGGAGATAAAAAAGATGCTACTGAACTTTGACATTAACGCTGATTCATATCGTGTCTGGAAAGATGCAGATGGAAACCGTTATGTTACAGCTATCATCTCTGATAACAAGCCTGATAAAGCCAATGAACGTGTTTCAGAAGCTGCACTTGAAGATTTTGTAAGTTATGTAAAGACAAAATCCATTCCTTTATTGCCGTCACACCGTGAATCTTTTGAAATTGGGCTTTCATCAGATGCCCGTACAATCAAAAAAGGTGATGCTGTTCAATTAGAAATGGATTTCAAGCTGATAGATGGTGATGAACGTGCAGACCGCCTTTATAAAGAAATTGACGATGGGGAATGCAAACGGCAATTGTCCATTGGCGTGTTCGTTGACCATCGAGAACGCAATTCAGTTTACTTTGAAGTAAACAAACAGGGGCGGCGCATTCGGGTACTGAACAAAATGCAACCGGATCATGTTGCCGTGACCCGTGAAAATCATGCATGTAACCCAAGAACAAAATTTACCGATGCAGTCATGAAAGCATTGGATGAAGCGGGTATTATTGCCAGCGATTTACCAAGCGAATTACCGGAAAATGAACAGAATCCTATCATCATAAAGGATGCTGAACAGGCATTGTTTTTTGGGCGTGAATTAAAATATACTGGCGAAGGCCAACGTCTTAAACAAAGCCAAGGTGAATGGGTAAAGGTATACATCGACGCATTGCACAAGGGCATGATTCCAAAGGAAGCTGAAAAACATGCGTTTCGTGTGATTGAAAAACTTTCCAGAACAATTGATACAAACCCCTTGACAATTCGTGTTGAAAAAAGGGATACTGAGGGTGTGGAAATCGGTATATTGGATGGGGGTGGTCATTCCCACCAATATATTGTGGAATATGGCAATGAAAAATCTTTAAGAAGTTTCGTCTTGACGACAAAGAATCATTGTCATAAGATCAATATAGGTTCAGGGAGAACCGATGTTGTCAATAACCATTCGCATACCATCAAGATACAGGAAAATAAAATGACTGAAAAAGGTTTCATGCCAAAAGAAGATGAAGCACTTATTGAAATCAGATTTCCAGCCGATGAATTTTCCAGTGAAGAATCAGTAAAAGAATGGCTTACTAATCAAGGCATGATTCGACCACAACGTATCAGAACTGAACGTAGTGGTTTCAGACCCGATGACACGGTTGCATATTCGTATACCGCCGAATTCGATACCAAAGACAAAGATTATACAAACACACGTGTTGATATGATAGGCTTTAACATATATGCCTTGATTGGATACAATTCATCTTCCCAAAGCCGTGAACTCGGTGTGTTAATGGGGGATAATAAAGCGGAAATCGAAAAAGCCGCTGTGCCTTACCGCGATTATCCCATGTCAGACGAAACAGGCTGGTCATTTACCGCCGCTGATGGTAATGAATTACTCGGTGAAAACGGCGATAATTGGGGGCGTTACAAAGAAGCACACGCTTATTTTGACCGTGAACAGGGTACAGTACCCACGGTTAAACAGGCATACGGCTTGCCACACCACAAAAACGTGCCTTTGCGCACATATCGCCGGGGTGTAACAGCAGCTATTGCGGCGTTAAACGGTGCGCGGGGTGGTTTCCAACGTGCGCAAGGTGAAGAAAGAACACGTATATATAACCATCTTGCCCGGCATTTGCGCGAAAATGACATTGAACCGCCTGAATTACAAGAAAAATGGATGGATTCTTCCCTTTCGGACGAAGAATTATCAAAAATTTTAGAAAATTCCCGCCAAGAAATGATTGCAGTATTGACGGAGAAGGGATACGATACAGAGTGGTTAAGCAAGGATTGGTGGTTTACTTGGGATGAATCGGTTGCCGGTAATCCCGAAAACATACGGAAAGGTGTTTGGATAATGGGAAATGAAAACGAGAACACAGCCGTAGAAAAGCAAGCCGAAAAAGAACCGGAAACCAAAGAACCGGAACAAAAGGCTGAAAAAGAAGAGGAAAAGGCTACTGAGGAAAAATCTTCTGAGGAAAAGGGAGAATCCCAAGAATCTACAGAACAAAAGGAACAGGACGAAAAAGCACGGGGTGAAGGCCAAGGTGTTGGTGGCCCACGTCAAGGCGATGGTGGAACAGATACTTGTGTATGCAAGTCTTGTGGTCACGAAATGCCGCATGAACGTGGAACGCCTTGTTCAGAAATCAAATGCCCGGAATGTGGCGGTGAAATGATGGGTAAAGAAGACCCCGAAAAGCCCGATGAAAAATCCGATGAAAAGCCCGATGAAAAATCGGATGAAAAAACAGAAGAAAAATCGGATGATTCGAAAGAATCGGAAAAGGATGATGCTGAAAAGGACGATTCCAAAAAGGACGATTCCAAAAAGGATGATCCTGTTGATACAATCGACAAGTCAATTTTCAACGGTGAATTAACCGATGACCAGCGCAATTCAATCCGAGAAATCTTTTCTGCACATTACGTTCTTTCTGATAAGGTTGTCAATCCTGAAAACGCGGAAGAAAACGCTGAATCCGCTGAAAAGGAAACGGCAACCGACGAATCTGATGCTGAAAACAAAGAGGAAAACGAAGAACCGACAATGGCAGACGTTATCAAGCGTTTGGATGCTCTCGAAAAGGGCATTTCAGAATTGCGCGAAAACGTCAACAAAGAATTGGAAGCGGTTCAGACGGTTGCAATCGACAAATCAACCGATGCATCGAATCAGGTACAAGAACGTGTTGAAAAAGCATTCGGTGCGGCTTTCGATAAGGCCGAAGAAATTCTTGCTGAAAAGATGAACGGCCTGAATGAACGGATTGAAACCCTTGAAAAGAGTGGCGCAGCATCCAAACAGCCGGATGGTCAAGAAGACCCGGATGCACCCCCTGCAAAAGCGGGTAGCTTCAAGGGTATATTCTCAAACGCATTGAAAAACCGTTGATGATTCCCGGTTGTGTAGGGTTTCATGCGGTCACGACATAAAGGGAAAAAACGGGGATTTGGAATTAAGGAGTATGACAATGCCAAGCAATCGGGAACTCGTCGAAAAGACGTTTGACACAGCATCGTTTCTGAACGGTGGTGAACTTAACCCGACGCAACAGGATCGTTTCATTACATTGGTGAAACAATTCAGCGTCTTGTTGGGGCAGGTTCGGTTCATCCCCATGCCCACACCACAATACACGGTGGACAAGATGCACATTTCAGAACCGGTTACGGAAGCTATTGAAGAAAATACGACTTCCGCAAACCTTGCAGAAGGCCGGTTCAATCAGGTGACATTGCAAGCCGTGAAACTGCGTTCGGCATGGAACATCACAACGGAAGCCCTGCAATCCAACATCGAGCGTGATGATTTCGAGGACACACTGTTCCAGCGTATGACGGAGCGTATCGCTACCGACCTTGAATTGCTTGCAATTCAGGGTGACACCACAATTGTTGGAACAGACCCAAGGGCGCGTTTGTTACGGCGTTTGGATGGATGGGATATTCAATCAGCGGGTGCGCACATCATCGACGCCGCCGCCGAAACCATCGAAAAGAACATGTTTGCGCAAGCCTTGCGTACCATGCCCAAGCAGTATCGGAATGACCCCGGCCTTCGCTGGTTAATGTCCGATACTCTCGCAACCGACTGGATGAACCTACTTGCAGAACGTGGAACAGCCGTTGGTGATTCCGCGCTGCAAGGCGTTGGTTTGAATCCATTCGGTAAGCCGATGATTCAGGTGCCGTTGATCCCGGATGATAAGCCCCTTGTCCTTGCAGACGCAACCCCCGCCTATACCGTTGGTGTGCGGAGTGGCCCGTTTGAAGTCGTGACCGGATCGAATGACCAGTTTACAATCACAGATGCATTGGCAACAGCGGTTGCCGTAACGGTTCCAGCAGGAACATGGGATACCGTGACCGTAGCCGCAAGCATCAATGCACAGATGATTGCCGGTGGTATCACACTGATCGTGTGTTCGGATGACGGAGACGGCCAACTCAAATTCGAGACAACCGATACCGGCGTTGCCGCAACTTTCACGCTGGCGGCTGGCGCGAATGACTTCTTGGTAACGGCTGGCGTCACACCGGCTGTCTACACCGGCGCGGCTGCGGGTACGGGTGGAACGGTTGATGAAGGATCGTTCATCATCCTTACCAATCCGTTGAACATGATATTCGGAATGCTTGACGGCACCCGTGTATTCAGCGAATTCAACAAGGACTATGACCGGATTGAAACAGTTGTGTTCAATCAGGTTGATGCGAAGATTGAAAACATTGATGCGCTTGTGAAAGTGATCAATGTAAGACGGCAACAGTTGTAATCTTCGCTGGTAAAAACGAAGTAACGTTTACCGCATTGGCCTACACAGGTGGTTCGTACACAGACGGGCCACCTGTTTTTTCTTTCAGTCTTAGTAAGGAGAATGGATATGGCGAAGTTCCGCTTAATCCAAGCTGCATCGTACCGAGTGATTTCAAAGAGAACCGGAAAATTGTACACGTTTGTTGGGCAAACTCCGGTATCAGTTACACATCCCATGGATGTTGACTATTTCCAACACCGTCCAGATGCATTTGAAGAAGTTACAGAAGAAAAAGCGGCATCCCCGGTGGAAAAGAAAAAAGCCGCGAAACAACCGCGTTCATACGCAAAGGTTGTGAGTTCAAAGAAAAAGGAATCAGATAAAGTTCCGGCGCAACCACAAGTTGAACCGGCTCCTGAACCTAAACCGGCTCCGCAACCTGAACCGAAGGTTGAATCAAAACCTGAACCTGAACCGGAACAGGAAAAACCGGAACAGGAACCGGTGCCTGAACCGGAACCGGAAAAAAAGGATGCATCATTCACATCCGAAAAGGTGACTTCATCCAAGAAAAAGCGTGGTAGGCCAAAGAAAGCATCGAAGAAATCATCTAAGAAATCGTCCAAAAAAGAGGATGAATAATCGGGAGCTACAATGCCGTATTTCGAGTATTGCACAGTTTTAGATATTCGGAATGAAGGCATAGCGGAATCGGACTATTCTGATGCCCGTGTTCTTGAATGCATTCGCCTTGCATCCGTCAAAATAAACCTGTACACAGACCAATGGTTTCAGCCTGTGATTGGTACTTTGTATCTGGATGGTGACGATACGCCTTTTATCAAGCTGCCAGACTACAAAAAGTTCATCAAAGTATCACAGATTGAAATCATTTCTGACAGGTCATCAAGGCTTTCACCGTTCGATGAATCTGGATTGTTACCGAATCGGCGCGTGTATTCCATACCGGATCAGACCGTTTACGAAATTTCGAATAATCGTCGTATGATTGAATTCGTATCCGATCCATCACAAAGTTTCCCAACTTTGTTACCGTTTACGAATGATTATTACATTCCCGGTAATATTGAAGTTATTTGGCCCGAAGGACGCCAAAACCTTCAAGTGGAAGGTGTTTTCGGCTGGCTTGATAACGAAAAAGAATTAACGGCAATTGCCCAAGCTACCGCCCCCGTGACTCAAAATTGGGTTGAAGTCGATTCAGTTGATGGATGGGAAGCCGGAGATGTTGCGGCTATTTATCTTGCGGCTGATGATGTCCGGTTACTGATTGTAACCGACATTGACACGGCGAATACACGGCTTGTTTTTGCGGGTGATAAAGCAACTGGCGCGGTATTACGGTTTGAAATACCAGCGGGTACAGAAATAAAGACATTCGGGCAAATACCGATGATGATTAAATACTGTACCAAACGGTTGGCAATTTTGGCTTTAACAAGCCTTTCATCTATCCTTACCCCAAGTTCAGCTATGGCATCCGCAATTGTGTCTGAAAAAGTTGATAATTATTCGTATACATTGAATGCAAAATTGATGGAAAAAATCTCTGGTTACGATTCATTGGCGCAAGGTGGTACGGGTGATCCTGAATGTGATTCGATTTTACAAGCATTCATAGGTGATATCCCACCGTATTTTGGAACAGTTTAATGTCAACATACGCTGATTTTCCATTCAGGATGAACCTTCAAAGGATAATTATTCACCAGTTATCATCTACCGATACCGTACAGGACAATGATTTTCGTGAACCGGTTGGCCCAAAACAACGTCCAGATGTTCTTACTTTAGAAGGCCAAGTGAACATGAAAATGCATCACAGGCCGATGGACAGGACAATGACCGGTGACAGGGAAGGCAGTACCCGTTCCGGCAAAGGGAAATGTGTTTTCAAGAAAGCCTATCTGGATAATCTTGGTATTACATTCCATAAAGGTGATAAAGTCATTGAAGTTGGCCCGGCTGGAAGCGCAACAAGCATAAACGGTGTTATTTTTGAAGTCGTACCAGTTGCACCGTTACGTGGTCAATTTACATTGGTAGAAGCACATTTTGAATATGACCATGAAAAGCGGGAATCCATCGCATGATTCAGATTGAACGCACAGGCGATTGGAAAAAACTTGAATCATTATTAGACCCCAATATTTTTGCACGGGAAGTATTGGAGTCCATTCAAGAATTATTGGGGGATTCGGCTGATACTATCGTAAGACAGCAAAGAGAAAAAATAAAATCCGGCGAATTACCAGCAAATGCCCCATATACCATCATGCTGAAAGGCCAAAATTCACCCTTAATTGATACCGGCGCATTGCTTGCGAGTATTCAATCAGTTAAAATGGGGGATGATTTTGTAGCCGGGCCACAAGGTTCACACTACAGCGGCATGACGGCGTCCGAATTGGCGGTGAAGCATGAAATGGGGGGTTTTTTCTTGATCGGTAATACTGTACACTTTGTACCGGCGCGTAAATTTGCACAAGAACCGATTGATGAAGAAATGGAAAGATTGCCAGATGAATTAATTGAAAAAATTGCGGGTGTGTTCGATAGCATGTGACATGAAATCAGAAGATGTGTAATGCCAACAGCGAATTTTCTTTTTTTCAATTCAACGCCCTACACTTATGATGGGAATTACCTGTACATAAGTCATGGGATATGCTCACTTCCCACATTGGGAGATGATGGTGAATTTGATTCACGTGGAAAAGCTACTACACCGGCTGATATAACGTTTCCTGAATTTTCAGCGGAAGGATTAACCGATTTAACCGGTGCTCAAATCAGGGGTACAATCCCGGATGGATCGGATATCGGTTTTCGTGTCTCTTTAGATGGGGTGACTTGGTATTGGTTTGATGGTGTTGCATGGAACGCGGTTGCGATTCCAAACGATTGGACAGATTGGCGTGATTTTGATGCTGGTGTTGCGCAACTTTTTACCGCTTTACCGTCAAAACAGTACACTTTCAAGATGCTTCTTACCCCAAATTCGGATGGTGAACCGCCAGAAATTGAGGGTGTTTTTATTCATCACGAATTATTTTATCATTTCCACGAAGATGTAAAACGCACAATTAAGCACTTTTTCGATAATGATATTATTATTCGTGGTACGACCGCAACAAAAGTTGGCGCGGCTCCTGTTGTGCAGATACCGTTCGATACAGATTTTCAAACTGTACACGGTATAATAGCCGTTTATGATATAACAAACGATCCACACAGGCTGGTGAATCTGTATGCATCTATGGCATCGCCAACGGTCATTAATCTTACCAGTCCAGTATCAAATGCCGATATTGAAATCCAGTTTAATGCGTCTACAGAATCTTTCATAGCCGTTGATCCTGAATTTAATGATTCAGTTTTACCGTCCATTGTTTTACAATTCCCGGATTCTGTTGTAGATTATGATGAAGGAACAACGTACATTTACGAAAAACTTGAATCCAAGGGGGTTTTCAGGCGGCGATTTGAACCGATGCGAGAGAGGATTTCTTTTCGGGTTTCTTGCCTTTCCACACGCGAAACAACCGCACTTGCCATAAATGACGCTGTAAACCGAAAATTTCAAGCAAAAGAACTGTTAATAAAAAGTATTGCATCATGGAAAGACATTTCGATATTGACATTTACACCGCTTGAAGATAATGATATTATAAAGCGTGGTTTACACGTTAAGGTAAGCGTGATGGAAATCGAAGCAGTAAGGGATTTCTTTGAATACACTGATTCCCCGATACTTGAACAAATTCGTTTGTCAACTGCACCGGGGGTTACTGGAAAAGTTGAACGGCAACTGGTAGAGGAATAAACAATGGCAAAAAACATTCGTAATAGCACACGTGAACAGCTTGTTTTACGGCTTTCCGATGGTGTGGAAATCTACCTGAAACCGCAAGAAACCAAGGAATTAACGAGTGAACAATTCAATAGCCCTGCGGTACAGCGTGGTTTGCAACGGCGCATGTTGCGGGTTACTCGGTAAAAACACTGAAAGCTAAAAAGGGAGTTATCCGATGGTAGAAACGCTCCGTCCCGATGTGTACATACAGGAATTGGAAGGTCAGGCGGCGGCTCCTGAAATTCCTGTTTCTAATGGTGGTGTTGTTGCAGCTTTTCGGCGCGGCCCGGAAAATGTGCCTACCCTTGTTGCGGGTCTTCCAGAAGCCCAAAGAAAGTTTGGCGATTATTTCCCAAGTTCCTATGGGATGTATTTTGTCAAAAACTTTTTTGACCAGAAAGGCCAACGTCTGTACATTTCGCGTCCACGTGGCGCGGGTGCGGCAAACGCTTCAAAGAATTTTAATGACTTGGGGGGTGCTCCAACACACGGTGAAGTTGAATCAACGGCATCTGAACCGTTCAATCTTGAACCGGGTGATACCTTACAAGTCACAACAGAAGCCGGTGGGCCTTGGACGGCAACTTTCAACGCCACACGCGCAACTTATCCCGGAATTGGTGGCCTTGGCGGGCCATTGATTCCCGGCCCAAAAACAATGCAAGTTCGCATTGATTTAGGCGAATGGCAAACAATCAATTTTGCTGGTGGTGAAACGCAAGCACAGTTTGTTGATGCCGTTAATGCGCAATTGCTTGGTGGCTATGCCGCTCCCAATCTCTTGAATGTCGATATCACATCAGACAAACGTGGTACAGCGTCGCTTGTCGAATTGCAAAATGTTGATCCTGATATCACCGCCCAATTCGGCCTTGTTCCGGGTGTATCACCATCTGGAACAGGTGATGTTCCTGATATCGACAATGTGACAGGAGCACAAGCGGCGTCCGTCATTGAAACACAGATTGATGCGGCGGCGGGTGCAGATGTTGTGTCAGTCAGCGTCAATGGTGGAAAGTTGCTAATCCAAACCACAACGTTAGGTTCGGCTGGTTTTGTTCAGGTGAATGGTGGAACGGCAAATGCGGTTTTCGGGTTTTCAACCGTTTCACAATCGGGATCAGGTGCCGGGCAAAACACGACAATAACCGCCGATGCCTTGTGGTCTGGCGCGGATTACAATCTTGTTCAGCTTTCATTCCTGAAAGACTCATTCACCCTTGGCGCGGCTTTACTTGCCGGTGCTCAAACCCAATGTCAATTGAACACAACCGTAGGCGTAGAACGTGGTGATATCCTATGGATTGATGATGGAACAAACCATGTCATTGCCATTGTTCAATCCATAAGCGTAGCCACAAAAATTGTGACCTTTGCGGAACCTGTCACAGTACCGGTTGGCGGTTTAGCAATCGGTACGGATGTGTATACGAATTCACAGCACAGAGTCACAACACAATTATCTGCTGCACTTGCGGCGGGTACAATCACATCCTTTGAAGTTGTGCAAGCGTCCAATTTTGTCAAAGGACAGCGGGTGACAATTTCGGATGGTACAACACTGATAGAAGGTGTTGTGGATCATGTTTTGAACAATGAAGTGTTTTTCACGGCGGGGGTTGCGCTCGGTGCTCCACTCCCCTCTGGTTCACTGGTGGTATCACACGAATTCAAACTTGAAGTCTATGATACCGGTGAATTAAGTGAAGAACATGAATACCTTTCGATGGAAGCCACAAACGAAACGGATTATATTGAAGTCCGGTTATCGGGGGATTCCAACGAATCGGAATTGATTGAATTGACGGATGCAGCTTCCCCGGCAACCGGCTATCTGTTGATTCCAGAACCGGTTTCAGCACAGAATCTTGCCGGTGGCCTTGATGGAACGGTTGGTAGCACAGAATTAATCGGGGATCAGCCTTCAAAAAGCGGCTTGTATGCTTTTGATTCAATTAAGGATGTGAATTTCCTGTCTGTTCCCGGTGGGGCGTTGTCTGTTCAACAGGCGGCGGCTGATTACTGTACAAACCGTGGTGATGTGCGACATATCGGCGGTGCTGGCTTGCTTTCCGAAGATACAGCAGAGGAAATGCAGGACTGGCGGCTGAATCAATACGCAAAAGACACATCATTCAGCACAATTTATTGGCCTTGGGCGCAGATGACAGACCCGCTTAACGCGGATGCCCGGCTGTACATTCCGATGGATGGATACATGCAGGGGCTTGCATCATTCTTTGCCGCAAACCAAGGCCCGCATAAAATCCCGGCGAATTACCCATTGCGCGGTATTGTCGGGCTTTCGGTTGAACCTACCGACCTTGACCAAGACATTTTGAATCCAATCGGCGTCAATGTTGTACGCTTTGAAAAAGGTTCAGGATTCTTGCCGATGGGTGGGCGTACCATGCAGACCAAGCAAGACGGCAAACATTACATCAACATTCGGGATGTAACAACATACGCCAAACGGCAACTGTATCTGGTGTTGCGCCCGTTCATCCTGATTAACAACATTGATGAAGATATCTACCGTGATATCACATCGACATGCAAGAAACCATTGCGCAAAATGTGGACGGATGGTTGGCTTGTTCCACGATCCGATGAAAATTCGGCTTTTAACGCGACGTGCAATGACCAGAACAATACTGCTGCCGATCAAGCGGCGGGGCGCGTGAACGTTTTCGTGTTCATTAACCCACCGGCTCCGGCTGAAAAGATTGTTTTGCGCATTGCAACCGGTAACGGTTCATTGTCAATCGAGGAATAATCCAAGGGGAATACCTTTTCGTGTAGTACACGGGAGAAAAAAAGATGGTAACAAAAATTAACGTTGTAAAGGGTACACAGGCCGACCGTTTGGGCAACATGCGCTATCTTGTCCGTATTCCAGACCTGATTTCTGGAATCAACATCGGCTTTTCCAGTATCAGCGGCTTGAATTTCGGGGATATTGAGGAAATCGAGTACCGAGAAGGTACAGATGCGATGACCCCCACAAAATACCCCGGTCAATCCACGTTTGAGAACATCACATTTGAACGTGGTGTTGCCTTCGATTTGGCGGCTGAATACATGGAAAGGTGGCATGGCGCGGTATCGCAAGCCGGTCAAGGACTTGTGGATTTGGCAGCAGACGGCTTAGACCGTTTGGAATACCTGAAAAACCCCGAAATATACATTCGTGGTAAGGACGGTATTACAGGCCGTGCATTGCAAATGAAAGATGCATGGCTTAAAAATATTTCGCTTGCAGACCTTTCCGGTGACGGTAACGAAATCTGGATTGCAACTTTTGAAGTTGTCCACCATGGCTTGATTCGTTTACCGGATGACTGGTTTGCGGGTATCAACCCGGCAAATCTTTTACCCGGTTAATAACATTGTGGCGTAGTACGCTGTTCAATTTTATCAACCCCTTGTCAGTGGCAGGGAGCTTCCAATGACTGAACAATTCTTTGAACTTTCCACGGGAAAAACCGAATTACCACACGGTTTATGGCGCGGTGATGATGTTCACAAAGACGCAACATTTGTGGAACTTTCCGGTAAAGTCCGTTTAAATCTCGAAAAACAACGGCGCGTAAGCCAGAACAAAATAAATCCCGGAAGGGTTTTAAGCGTGATTCTCGGTGATTGCGTCAAAACAATTGGTGGTAAAACCGTCACTCCCATTGATTTGAATTCGCTTACCGTTGGTGACAGAAACCATCTATTGCTTGAAATCCGTAAACTTTCAATGAGTCATATTTTAACAGGTAAGGTTACGTGTCAGAATCAAAGATGTGAAAAGTTGAATGATGTAAATATTGATCTTAACAAAGTCATTTCAGGAAACGTTCAAGCAGAAAAAGATTACTATCGTGACAACGGTGAATCAATAGTAGTTTTGCGCACAACAGATGAAGATAAAGCCGATGGATTACCAGAACTTGAAATCCATATAAGGTATATGAATGGTACAGACCAGATTGAAATCGGCCCAAAACTGCAATCCAATCCCGCGCTGGCTAATTTTGAACTGTATTCACGATGTTTGCGAAAGATGCTTATCTTTGATGATTCTGGAAATGTATCAAAAGAAAAAACGGATTTTTCAATTGATTTTTGTCAAACGATACCTGAACGCATCCTTGAATGGGTTGAAGAAAAATACAATGACATTCAACCGGGGCCGTCATTCCTGTACAATGTGGAATGTTACCAATGCGGTCAACAAATCCGGGTGGATATCGGGGATGTGGATTTTTTATTCAAGACCCGTTCCTAGCCGTCGGTAAATACGACGAGTTAGAATCCAAGGACGGGCTGGATAAGTTGTTAGACCAATACTTTGTGGCGGCAAAAGTATTGCGAATACAACCTTCCGAATTTTTGATGTTATCGGACAGAACACGAAACGGGATTTTTGAAAGATGTGCTCAACTGTTGGAAGAACAGAAACGAATTGCCGAAAAGACAAAATCGAAAGTCCGTAGGCCACGCCGGAGATGAAAAATGGCCTTAACCCGTTATCTTTATGTTGGAGTTGTCTTATCCGCACAGGATCAGATGTCAGGTACATTGGGCAATATGAACCGGGGGCTTGTCCAAACTGCTGGAAATACCATTCGGGTACGGGCGGCTGTTGTCGGTTTGACAATGGCTTTGAATCTCTTAGCCAAAGCCGGTAAATTTTTTCAGAACATTTTAGCACAGGGGGTAAAAGAGGAAGCCGAATTTGAAAGTACGGTTGTGACATTGGGCCGTGTAACCGGGCTTACAGGAAATCAAGTGGATGATTTGCGGTCACGCTTTATTCAATTATCCAGTGATTTACCTTTATCCGCGAATCAGCTTGGAGAAGCGGCGGTAGCGGCTGGTAGAATGGGCGTAGCAATGACTCACGGCGCGGAAGGCGTCGAGTCCCTATCTTTTATGTCTGCGAAATTAGCGGCTGTTATAGGCACTACAGAGGCCGATACAGTCCAAATGCTTGGACGGATGGCTAAGGTCACGAATACCAACTTTAATGAACTGGAAAATCTCGGTTCAGCCTTGTTATTTGTAGACCAGTCATTCGCTACAACTGCACCTGAAATTGCAGAAGTTGTGAACCGTGTTGGCGGCTTGGCAACGGCGGCTGGTGTTTCCAGCACAGATATTATGACAATGGCAGGTTCATTGTTGGATATGGGGGTATCCGCACAACGTTCAGGTACAGTTTTTCAACGTCTTTTTCAAAACATGGCCGATCCACGATTTTCCGCAAATTTTGCCAAGTTTATTGGTATGCCTGTAGAGCAATTCACGAAACAATTGGATACGAATGCCACACCTGTAATCACCGAAATGTTGACCAAGATACGGGATTTACCGTTCACACAACAGGCCGAAGCCTTGAAAGAATTCGGATTGCAGGGTAGACCGGCAACGGGCATTATCCAACTATCGAAGAATGCCGATAAATTACGCCAATCCTTAGAAATGACCAATAAGGTATATGGAGAAGGTGCATCTTTAGGAAAAGCATTTGCATTACAAAACGAAACACTTGGTAAAATGCTGGCAACATTGGTAGGTTCTGTTCAGAATTTACGGATGGAACTTGCCAAGCAATTATACCCGATTATCAAACCGTTATTAAGTATTCTGATTAAATTTGTAAATGTACTTGTAAATGCATCACCAGAAGTAAAGCGGTTGATGGGTTTATTCCTTGGCATTGCAACTGTTTTGGGAATAATCGCCGGGGCTTTAGCCGCAATCATCGGTGTAATCGGTGGTTTTGCTATCGCTATCACGGCGGCTGGTGGATTTGCAGCTATTATGGGGATTATTACTACAGCAGTTACCGCGCTTGCGGCGGCGTTACCGTACATTCTGGCGGCTTTTGTCGCTATCGCCTTGGTTATTGCATTCATCACGTATCAATGGCAAAAAATTCAAGCAATCATAATGAATCTTTGGGAAAATCTGAAACTCGGTTTAATGGCGGGGTTATCCGGTATCAAAGATGATTTGATGCTTTTGAAAGAGTCTTTCAAGTTACTGTTTGACACGATTTGGAAAGCGATTATGAAAATCTTTCCAATGTTTCAGAAACAAGGACAGGAAGCCGGTAGTTTCTTGAAAACATTTGGATTAATTGTTGGCGTGGTAGTACGAATTATTACAAATATTATCAGTGTGCTAATAAATGCTACTACAACAATATATCAAGCAATGATGCCTTTGTTTGCGTTCATCGGGCATATATTTACAGTAATTTTCGAGAAAATCCGCTTGATGTTCAACTTGATAGCATCAGTAATCATGTTCTTTGTGGATTTGAAAAAGCATGGGTTTATTACCGCCATTTCAAACTTCTTTGGTAACGTGTTTGGGGCTATATTGAATCAATTCATTGCGATTATCAACAGTGCAATCGACATTATGAATACCACATTAGAAGCAATTCCCGGCGTTGATGCTGATTTGATTCCGAAAATTCCAAAAATCGCTACTGAATTGGATAATACCCTTGGTGGATTAGGCGATGCTATAAAATCAATGGTAAAGGGTGTGGCAAAACAAACGCAAGCAACAGAGGAAACCGCAAAGAATACCGCTGAAACCGCTGGCATATTATCTTCGATGATAACACCATTTGGTGTTCAACGGGCAACACCGATAGCACCGACAAGTGGGGCGGGTGGTGTGATTCCAGTACCGGCATTCCAAGAGGGGGGGCTTGTCACCCGTCCAACTATTGCACAAGTCGGTGAAGTCCCTGAAATAATTGCACCGATTGACAAATTGGCAAGTATGATGTCACCGAATATTGTTGTTCCGATTGTTATTGAACTTGATGGTAAAGAAATTGCAAGATACACACAGGAAATGTCAAATGATGACTTGTTACGTTCCGGTGGATTCAGAATCCGTACAGGGGGTGTAGGATGACCACTGGAAACCAACAAAAACGCTTAATGCGGTTACAGGCCGTGAATGTAGAC
>Ga0180438_10001989_pt1 | contig 34661 bp, 40 predicted proteins | sample SS_ome_12_FD_132455 | JGI IMG/M metagenome (GOLD analysis project Ga0180438, IMG submission 132455) | Hypersaline lake sediment archaeal communities from the Salton Sea, California, USA - SS_3_D_2 metaG | ecosystem: Environmental > Aquatic > Non-marine Saline and Alkaline > Hypersaline >... | reverse complement strand
CGGGCCGCGGGATGGTCGTTGAACCACCGCGCGAGCTCGGCGAGAAGAAGCGTGTTGGGCTCGTCCATCTCGTGCTCCCGGACCATGCCGGCCGGCGTAAATCCCCGCCTCGTCACCAGCTCGTTCCCGAGCTTCATGAAGACCTCCTTGAGCTCAACGGGGAGTAGCTTGCGGATGAGTTCAGGATGCTCCTTGACCGTGTTGACGAGGACCAGGCACCTTGGGCACAGGATGACCAGGTCCTCGAGGTCGAGCCCCTCGACCTTCTTCAGGACCTTGAAGCCGCCTGCGCCACCGCAGTACTCGCAGAGGTCTGAGGAACCGGACAGGTCGACGTGAATCTCAGTCATCGTCCTCGCCCTCCTCGCCCTCGAGGCCTTCATCGCATTCCGGCTCTTCCTCGTCCTCGAGGACCTCGTCGGAGGCCTGGATTTCCTCTTCGCTGGCCGAGGCCTCGGCATGGGCCATCTCGTCCTCGATGGACTTGTAGTACTCCTGGACGTGAGGCGGAAGGAAGTCGGGGATACGCTCGTCCTCGACGTTGAACACGCTTGCCACTCCGTGATAAGCTGTGCCCTCGAGGATGTCGAGAATCCGGTTGATGGTCGTATCCCAGTTCATGTACTTGGCGTTGAAGTAGCGGCCGATGCGGCGCCGCGTTGTCTCTTTCAGGGACGTTCCCTTGCGTTCCTCTGCCATGTCAGTCCTCCGTTTCTAGTGCGCCAGAAAGTCCTTCGGCTCGACGACGGCGCTCATCTTCTTGCCGCAACTGTTGCACACGATGAGAATGAAGATGCTGCCTCTCTCATCCAGGGTGTCAAGCCCAACGTCCCCCCACTCGGCTTTATCGCCGCAGTGCTTGCACTTGAGGCAGAAAGGGTTACCAGTGACGATCACGGGCGTGTTCCCCCGATCCTGATTCCGCAGCCCGATTTTTCCCTTGCAGTGCGCCATGTTGGTTTTCCCCTTAGTGGTGATCTGGATCATCGGCCGGAACCTCTACGATCTTCGTGCCGGCCTTCCTCATGCGGTCCAGCTTTTCATCTGTCTCCGTGCCATCGGACACGTACTCCAGGCGAGGCTTGAAGACCTTGAACACGCCAGGCACCTCGCGGAAGAGCTTGTCGGCATCGGGCCGGTCCTTCCGCTCGAGCATCTCCGGCACGACGAGGGATTTTCTGTTCGCGACGGGCTGCTCCTCCTTCACGGTCGACTCCACGCAGGCCTTCGGGTGTGAGAGGAAGACCCAGGTCTCACCGACCTTGAACCCCCGGGGCAGGCGCGGGATGCGCTTGCAGATTCCCTGCTCGTCGCACTCGCGGGCGAAGTCCTCCACCGTCGGGTAGTACTTGACGCCGACGCCGAGGAGCCCGACCTGGCCAAGCTGGGTAGGAACCTTGAGAGGGCAATTCCCTCCAGGGTGGTTGAGCTTGCAGTCCTCTTGGCATTCCGTGAGGTGATGCAGGAGAGCCTTGGCCTCGACCATGCGCACGGCCCGAGTGACCTTGATGCCCGAGCCGCACCAGGGGCAGGAGTAGATCGGGAAGGGGAGCTTGTGGCAGGGGATGCCTCTTGGCTCCCCCACGAGGTACAGGCCTCCGGCCTTTCGAAATCCGCAGCGTCTTTTCTGCTCTACTGCCATGAGTAGCATTCCTTGCTCAACGTATACAACGCGCAATGAGTGCAGTCAACGAAAATTTTAGAAATTTTTATCGACGATTTTCGGATCTCCCAGAATCGCCTCAGAACGATCCAATCCGAGAAGATGCCATTACCAGGTCATTGATCGGGCTGTCGATTCGTCCTGCGCAAGCGTGGCGATCCTCAGGGGGTGCTGGTGCCGACGTCCAACCTCGATTTTCCGCCCTAGTTTTTTGGAGGAAGCTGATCACAGGCCGTAGGACATGGCCAGGCGCTCGGCCTCCTCTCGGCCGCCGACATCGACACACTCGACGCCGATGCGGACCTCTTCTCGGAACCTTTCGATGCACAGGTGGTCGAGTGTGCCGAACTCCAGTCGCATAAACCCTTCGATGTGCCTGGGATCGATTGACGTTCGACCCATCCTTGCGAGCTCTTTGGCGATTGTCCCCTGGTACATGGTCTCCTCCGAATGGTGTTTCGTTGCTCAGATTATACATTGTTTAATATGCGCAGTCAAGCTAATTTTTTGACAGAGTGCAAATTGCGCTGCGAAATCGAGTTCCTAAGATCGCACGTTGAAATGCATCTCTCCGCCAATAGGAAAACAACTAGATGCATGTTACTCCCTCTCCTTCAGAGAGGGAGTAACATGCATCTAGTTGTCTCCCCATTGGTGGAGGAACTTGCGACTTGCACAGTTACAACGGCCATGTGCCACAAGGATTTACGCAAAGGCCTAAGAACGACCAAAACTAGAATGGCCGGAAAACCAAAATACTCAAACATGCACACATGCATCTTATAACAATGCATGTGTGCATCTTTACACTTGAAGTCAAAAGGCGTTTTGTCTATGTGACTTATGCAATGATGCAACTCTATGATGCATGTTAGTGCATGTCACTAACATGAACGTGCGTTCGGTAAAAATAGAAAACCGAAGTTGAGCCAGAGAGTTGGCGGGAGGTACCCTAAAATCAGTCGCTCACGTTGAAGCTGGAATCGCCACCAGAATCCTCGTTCGCGTCTGAAAGTAGGGACATACCTTGCTCGGTGAGTTTCGCGAAGAGAGATTTGTGCCCTGTATGCTTCTCGCACTCGACAAATCCCTTGTCTCGCATGTTGTAGATGTTCCTGCGCACGTTGGTGCGGTCGATTTGCATCTGTATGCCGAGGGATTCACAGAGCTCGGCCAGGTATCCGCCGCCGTCGGCCGCGAGCTTGCCGGCGATGACCTGCCAGTTCTTCATCGAATCTGACCGGATGCCCAAGGAGTCCTGGGCCGGGAGCTCTCCCAGGGCGATGGTGAATGAACCTGTCTCCTCGTCGCGGTTGAACAAGAGTCCAATCGGATCGACGTCGGCAAAATCGCGGGCCTTGGTCTGCAGAAACTTCCGGAGGTTGTCCTTCACCTTCTCCAGGGCGAAAGCCGTGGAGGGAGCATTGATGAAGTCCGTGCTTCCCCTCACGCGCTCTTTTGCCGAAACCTGATTGAGGGCAATGACTTTGCGGTTGTGGTGAATCAAGAGGATAGATGTGTCTCCTCGCTTGGCGATGCGCTTGAGATTGGTGAAATAGGACCTGGTGTCCCTGGGATTGTTCTCATCGCCAGACATGGAGGCGGTGCACGAGTCTATGATTGTAACCACGGGCTGTATCTGCTTGACCATGCTGAGTACCTGGTGCATGCCTGCCGGCTTGTCTATGAAGTCGCCTGTAATGGCCTCGTCGTCCACAATGTGGATCTCGCTGTCTTTAGGAATGCCCATGCTTCTCGAGCGAACGCACATCCGCAAGGGCCCGTTTTCATAGTCCACCAGAAGTACGCGTCCCGGCTTGTGAATTTCGAACTTGCCGAGAAAAGGCTTGGCCTTGGCCACGCAGCGAGCGAGCTCGAGCACAATGTAGCTCTTGCCCGTCCCGCCATCGCCAGAGAAAAGCGTGATGTCTCTCTCTGGAATGATGCGGTCGATAACGTAGGGGATGGTATCTACGCCAAGCTCCATGATTTCGGAAATAGGCCTGGCCACGGCCATCATGTCGCTTTCGATGGCCAGGTCCAGCTGGTCGCGCAGCGTATGAACGTGATCCACCAGGTTACGTATTCCACCGTTGTTCGCCACGTCGTAGATGGTCTTGTTGAGGCAAACGAGCACGTTCCTGGCCTTGGCCGCCTCGATGATGAGGTTCTCGTGGTGTCCGAAGTTGATGTCCTCGTATAGGCCGTGCTGGTCGAAGAGCTCGGCCAGGCCCACCTCGCCTCCGATGTGCTCGAGCCTTCTCTCGTTTCGCAAATCATTGCGTACCGTGAGCAGGCTTATCTTGTCTCCCTTGTTGTGCAATCGAATGATTGATTCTGCGATGCCGCGGTGCGAAGTGCTGTAGAAATGCTCAGGCCGTAGAAGGTTGAAGGTGATTCCGTTGTGAAGGCAGGAGCCAAGGACGGCCCGTTCCGCGTCCAGTTCCTGGGGAGCGAGTATGTCGTTGTGAATCATGGGTTGCTCTCGATACAAAAGCAAACAGGCCGGTGCTCCCGAGGAAAGAGGAGCGGCCGGCCTGTATTGCTGAGTTAAGAGTGCGGGTTAAGGAATGATCAGCGAATTGTGTGGAGAATACGTAAGCATGCGGTGATCGTTGCGTCCTTGCCATTTCCTCGTCGCCAAAGCGATCTCCGGTCGTAGCCGGATAGCAAAAGAGGCATGGGGCCGATTCTACGGACGCGGCCGCGGGGAGGTCAAGAGGATTTCTCTGGTTTTTTCTTGGCTGACTTCTTGCGTGGCTTGGGTGGGGGTTTCATCGCGCGCTCACGGCGTTGACGTTCGCGCTCTGCAACGCGAGTCCCTGCTCTTGTGATGTATGCGGCAAGGTTGTTTCTGAGGTAAGCCTCGATGTCGAAGAAGCCCTGGTAGGCCACGCTGCTGTATCCCCTGAAGAAAATCCTTACGCCGCAGTTGCAGATCATGAAGGGATTCCCGTGTTTGTCTTGGCAAATTTCTGCTGGCTGGCCGCATAGGCAAAGCGTGGTGCGTATAACCTGGCGTGGTCTAGCCATTTACAAAAAACTCCAAAAAAATTCTGATTAGTTAGTTGATTAGTTAATTAGTACTATAGGGAGATTTGACTTTCCTCCAGACTAGGATATGAATCTCTCGTAGGTCAAGCCTAAATTTCTGGAGGAATGCGCATGCCTGCCGAAAGTACCTCGAAGGACAAGAAGGATGGGGTTAGCATGAGCGTAAGGCTCACGGGCAGCCCGGACAAGGTAAAGGCCGGGATGTCGGACCTGTCCGGCTCGGGAGCGGGCCAGGCCGCGGCCGCTGTACCCGCCTCATCGCCTCTCATCAAGGAAGCTCTGATCGAGCCTACCAACAGTATCCGTGCGGTACGGACGTCTCCCAAGAAGGACAGCATCAACCGTGAGTACAAGAACTACATGGACTTCCATTGCCCGACAAACCGCGCGGATATCGAGCGCCAGATCGCAGACGAGCTGGGCGGCCATCGCTGGCATGTGGGCGTTCTCAACGACGAAGGTGTCAAGATTACCGGATTCAACCTGAACATCGCCGAGAAGCCCAAGCCTGTCTACGAGGACGCGGCCACCACGCAGTTCCCAGGATGGCCGCAGCTTCCTGGCATGGGGCAGCTTCCGATGAATGCGCCAGGGATGCTTCCTGGCATCCCTGGTTCTCCCCTCCAGGCGAGCTGGCCGACGAACCCCGAACCGCCGGGCGAGGCCGACGAACCGGTCGAGGAGGAAGAGGAAGTCGACCCCCTTGATCAGGTCCTCAACCAGCTGATGGCTTCAAAGGGTCGCGAACTCAAGATGGCCGAAATCGAACGCCTTATGAGCGGTGGAAAGAAGAAGCAAGACGACGAGGACGCCATGGCCGCCGCGCTCGAGAAGCTGGGCAACCAGTTCGGCGGAATCGTGGAAGAGGTCCGGAAGAGCACCGACGAGCAGATCAAGGCCATCCGCGAGGAACTCAAGGAGCAGAAGCACGACCGGGAACTCCAGGACGAGCGCACGAGGCATGAGACCGAAATCACCAAGCTCGAGCAGCGCATCGAGCAGCTCATGACCCGGGACTCCAAGGGCGACGTCCTCGAGATGATTCGTGCCATGAAGGACGACGACAAGCTCTTCAAGGTCCTGCTCGAGCAGAACAGGAGTTCGACGGAGAGCTTCCGAGAAATCATGGGCATGGTCACCAGCCAGAAGCCAGAGAACACACTGGATACGGTGAACTCCGTCGTCGGCGCCATGAGCAACATGGCCAACATGATGGGCTGGAGCCGAGGCGGCGACGAGGACCTCCCATTCGAGTCCAGGCTCCTCAAGACCATTAACGAGGTCACGCCCGAGGTTCTGAAGACCTGGCGGGAGGAAAAAACCAAGGGCCGGGAGCTCACGGAGGAAGTGCTGAAGGAGAAGGTCGATGAGACCGTGGAGAAGCTCCTTCCGGCCCTGCGCGACGAGGTACGCAGCTCCATCAACGATCAGGCCAAAACGATCCTGGGAAAGGTTCCGGGCGGCGCAGCGCCTGCCCTTCCTTCTGGGAAGCCCACGGAGGCCTCGGAAGGGAAGCCGGCCGAGAACGTCAAGCCCAAGATCGACCCCAGCAAGCTGGACGAGCTGCTCGACACCAAACAGGAAATTGCAGGCCGCGTGACCCAGGCCCTGGTCATCATGGCTCGGGAGCTCCTCGTGCGTCCCGCCGACGCACAGTGGATCGACTTCGTCTTCGACAACTTCCCTCCGGACCTCATCAAGACCCTGGCCACGGCGGGAAGTCCGCTTGCATTCATTGCGGCCATCGAGCCTTACGTCCCGGACGAGCTGCTGGCCCGCGTTATCGCCATCCTGAAGAAGGACAAGGAAGCCGTCGAGTGGCTGAAGGACCAGGCCCAGATCTTCCGCGATGGGTACTTCGAGGGCGAGGGGGGAGAGGATTCGCCGTCCGCCCCGGCCACGCCCCCATCCGCCCCGGCCACGCCCCCGTCCGCCCCGGCCACGCCCCCGTCCGCCCCGGCCACGCCCCCCGCCGGCGTCCCGGGCGAGGGCATGGTCTTCGACCCGGAGGAGCAGGAGTCCGTGGTCTACGACGTTCCTGAAGGCGTGGCGGACATCACACCCGTTGCGGACCCGACCGTCCCGGGTCCGCTCGGCGGCCTGAACACGGAAACGACTCCAGACAATGTCGCCCCGGGCCCGCTCGGCGGTCTGGACGCGTCCCAGGCCGCCCCCGAGACCGAAGAGCCCGCCGCGCCGGCCAAGCCTCCGGCCGCGAGCAAGAAGAAGGCCGCAGCGACCAAGAAGGCCTCCAAGAAGAACGTGGCCTCGAAGAAGAAGGCGGTCCGCAAGAAAGCCACCAAAAAGAAAGCCACCAAGAAATCCTCGTAGGAGTGTGCGGGAATGGACGGCGATGAAAGCGGCGTGAACATCAATCCTCAGGCCTTGGCGATTTTCAAGCAGCTGAACACAAATATCGAGAACCTGGTTAAGGCCTGCATGAAGCTGTCTCAGCAAATCGACCCTCTCTTGACAAAGCTGAGAGACGTCGAGGTCACGGTAGACGAGGGATTCCTTCCGAACCTCGAGCAGCTCGAGGAAAAGCTCGCGACCTTCGAAGAATTCATAGATGTCTTGGTTGAAGCATCTCACTCAGATGCGCTCGGTCCGAAGGCATGGGCCGTGATGGTCCTGACCAAGCTGAAAGAAATTTTCGATATGGTCGAAGAAAAGTCTTGATTTAACACAATTAAAGGTCCCATAATCAAGATGAACGGCACCTATCGATTCACTGTGACGAATCACACGAGCCGGCGAGGTCTCTGATCCCGCCGGCTTTCTTTTTTGCCTACGCGATTGCAGGAGATGATCTTCGATGAGCGACGATGATGCAGCGAAGAACGACGATGGGCCATCCGGACAGGAAAAACAGGAAGCAGATCAGCCGACTAAGGAAGAGAAGGAAAAGACCCTAATCGACTTCCGGACGGCTGTGGAAGCGAACGAAGGACAGCAGGAGGGACAACCAACTGGCGAAGGAGGGGAGCCACAACAACAAAGCACCACCGACCCCGCGCCAAAGAATCTCAACCCATTAGACCGGAAGGTGGTCCGGTGCGCATCCTGCGGGCATTTCCTGTTCGAGATTATAGCCGCCAGGGCTTACGTCAGAGTCATCTGCAGGCAAGGCGAATGCAAGGCCCAGAATGAGGTCACGGTGGAGAACGTCGGAAAGAAGAGCAGTCTCCACATTGAAATCACGCCCAAGGAAGCCCGCCAGATGGGCACCATGAGATACTGATGGCGAACGCCGTCCTCGAGGAATTTTCCTCGACGGTCATCACGGACAAGACCATCGCGCGCATGCATGATCTTGTCAGGAACGCGAAGACCGACTGGGAATGGATTAAGTTCTCCACGTGGCTCATCAGCGGCTGCCCTCCCCGCAATCATCTCTGCGAACTCCGCCAAATTTACAAGCGACTTCGCATAGGAACCGTCTACCGCAAGGATCCCCACCAGGTCGAGCTCGTCCAAAACCCTTGGGCCGCGCTCGAGCGCCGCGCCGCCGATTGCGACTGCATGTCCGTTCTCATCGCGGCCGCAGCCGGCGCCGTCGGAATGCGCTACCGCTTCGTGACCGTGAAAGCCGACGCGGCCAGGCCGGAGCAGTGGAGCCACGTGTACCCACAGGTCCTCGTCCCGAAGATCGGCTGGGTCTCCGCGGACCTCTCCCTCAAGAAGCCAATGCTCGGCTGGGAGCCGAAGGGATTCCCCAAGAAGGTCTGGAACGAGCCAATGTACTAACAGGAGGAAATTAACCATGGCGCAGATCGCTCACATCAGCACCTCGATCGACCCCTCGGGAGCGGGCGGCCAGGCGGTGCCTCACGGTCTGGTACGCACACCGACCATCATCGCACTCTTCCTGGGTTCGGGCGCAGCTGTAAGCGTTGGAACGACGGCCGCGGACGAAACCAACGTGTACATCGCCAACGCCGGTATGGGAGCCCAGGACGCTGAAATCCTGGTGATGGCACCACACAGCATCATTGCCTAACCCTCATTCATCAACGACGAAAGGAGCCTGAACCATGGCGCAGATCGCAAAGCTGACGGGAATCTCGGTCCCGATCGGGGCGGACAACGCGGTGGCCCACGGGCTGGTGCGCACCCCCAGCATCGTGGCGCTTCTTCACGGTACGGAGGCGGACATCTCCAAGGGTGCCGACCCGGACGACACTTACATCTACCTGACCAACGGAGGTGGAGTACCGGAGAACGCCGAGGTCCTGGTTATCGCTCCTCACAGCATCGCGGACAGCGAAAAGCAAATGGCCCTCCTCGAGGGTGACGTCGAGGTGGGAGACGAGGTGGCGGTACCCCACGGCCTGGTGCGCACCCCCACTTTCGTACTGCTCTGCTTCGGATCTGGAGCGAACGTGAGCCTGGGCGCCACGGCCGCAAACGCGACCAACATCTTCCTGGACAACGGCGGTGTCGGAGACGAGGCCTACTCGGTCCTCGTGATGGCTCCGCACAGCATCATCGCCTAGGGAACACATTTTCTTTCAACGAAAGGAATCAGGCATGAACAAGAAGGAAGAACTCAAGGACATCACCGTGCCCGCCAAGGCCGAGGCCTTCGCCGTCTCTCACGGTCTGGGCGCAGCCCCGACCGTCGTCGCCTACCTTCCAGGAACGGACTTGGGAGTGAGCGTGAACGCGGCCGACGACAAGAAGGTCTACCTTGACAACGAGGGCAGGGCGGAAGAAGGGGGCAACGCCAATCTTCTTCTACTCGACACGAGCGCGGTTCACCGGCATAAGCCCGGGACGCTCAAGCGCCTCGACCTCCGGCCGGAGTCCGCTCAACCGGGGGAATAGCCCCAGCGAAGAAGGGGAACGCCGCAACGCAACCTCAGGGAGGAAACGATGCCCGTAGGAAACAACGAACCCGTCTTCGAGGACGCATCCTACTTCTTCGAGGGCATGGACGGCAACATGCAGCAGATGCCCGAGACTATTTTCCTCGGGCCTCACATGACGGAACGTCCGTTCGAGGACACTGCTGACTTCATCAGGGAAGCAGGAGTTCAGGAAGCCAAGGGACAGCCCGCCCAAATCACAGGTGGGCCTGGAATCGAGCCGCAGAGCCCAGTGCATATGCGGGAGCGTGGCTACGACTACCAGGAAGAAATGAATCCTATCCGCAAGGATTTCCAGAGGATGATGACGCCCGTGGTCAGCGAACCGCAGCGCGCGGAACGTCCCAACCGCTCCGTCAACTCGCCCGTTCCCCCGGTGGCTGTCGCCTCGGGCCTGGACTACGACAAACCCAGGACGGACACGGTATTCGTTGACCCGAGCGTAGCCGTCGACACGCCCGAGCTCCTTCCACATTCTGGGGTGGCGCCAGAGCCCGGGCAGCGTGAAGCCTACCAGCATCCGGTACAGCTCGTCGAGGGAATCGACGGAAACCCGGACGACGGAGTCGTCTACAACGGTGAGGGGTACTCGACGGACCAGGAGCGACACTCCTCCAGGAGCCGGATGCATATCCGCCTGGACGACTACGCCATGTCCGACGAGGCCCCGACGCCGCCAGACGCCGTATACTCCATGAACCAAAGCCGCGGACGAAGCGTAGAGGAGGCGGCCGACAACCTGTCTGGTCGCGTCCGAGGTCCGGGTGTCCCTGATGGAACAGGCCCATACGGCGGCACGAGACGCTGCCAGCTCTCCGGGGCGCCTCCAGAGATTCCCATGGTCATGCTGGCCGAGGAGCCCGTGGCAGACGTCCCGACCATCACCCTGGCGAGCCTTGGATTCTGGCCCTGGGCTAGGAACAACGGGAAGCGCCCGGTCCGCAGCCTGAAGAACCAGCCACCCGAAGTCGTGGCCACGGCCGTAAACCAGGGGAAGGCCCGCAAGATGAAGCGGCGCCAGCGAAAGCAGCTCCGCCTGGCTGACGTCTCCAAGGAGGGCAAGGCCAAGCAGCTCCTCGAGAACGTGAAGGCAGGCTCGAAGCCCACGGCCGAGGAGCTCGACCTCAAGGCCGCCACCCTGGCGGCTCGGACGGCTAAGAACATGGCTGCCAACGACCCGTCATTCTGGATTCGATTCACGCGCAACAACCAAGCCAAGTTCCCGCAGCAGCCCCAGGGCTATCCCGCGGTTCCTGGATTCATTTGGAAGAAGAACGGAAAAGGCCTGCAGCTCCAGCCAGTCGGCGCGGAAGCCAAGGCGCTCTACGCCAAGGCCTACGGACAGCTCAAGCAGAGCGAGCGCGTGAAGATTCAGGAGGCGCGCCAGGACCTGCGCGTGGCGGAAGAGGAGATTCAAGGCCTCGAATCCCCAGAGCAGGTCCAGGCCGTGAGCCAGGAAGCACGCACGCCTGACGAGCTCCGTGCCGAGGGCGCCTGCGTGGCCCGGAAGATGATTCAGGCATACAGTCTGGATTCCGAGCCACAGATCATAGAGGCCGTGTCGGGCCAGGTCGCCGGCGCCATGATCGAGGACATCAAGATCGAGGCGGACCTTGCCAAGACGGAAATCGCCGTCCGGCAGGAGCGCCTGAAGGCGCTCGACCAGGGGCAGACCCGGGCCCTGGGCGCGTACCCGGCCATCACCATCGCAGCTTTCCTCCCGGACGAGGGGGGATACTACCAGTAGGAAGCGCATGAACTATCCTTCGATAGCTCAGAATGCAGCGGCCGTTAAGGCCCGGAAGAAGCAGGCGAAAACCAAGCGCCTGTCGAAGCTTCCAATCGACGTCATCTTCGAATACGCTTCCCAGCGTGACATCATGAATGCTCTCTCCTCCGTGCTTAAGAAAATAAAGAGGCCTTTCGCTCTCCAGTACGGACCGACCAACAAGCAGCTCTACTACATCAGGCGCGAGAGTTCCGAATTCAAACCGAGGTCCTTCCGCACCACCATCGTCCCAAGGAGCAAGCCTACCCACATGCAGACATGGATTGTCTCGGGTAGGCTTAAGAAGACAGGGACTTCAGCCATACACAAAATAGGCATTCCCATCCAGCGAGTTGAGGGAATCATCAAGAAGATGTGGCTGGATGGCGAGGTGTCCGAAGATGTCTACCGTAGGTATTTTTACGCACCATCAAAGGTAAAAAGACCTACGGCAGAAGTCGTTACGAAAAAAAAGAAGGCCTCCAGGAAGCCGTCGAAGAAGAAGGTCGTCCGCAAAAAGGCTTCCAAGAAGAAGGCCACGAAGAAGGCGGCGAAGAAGAAGAAAGCCAGGAAAAAAGCTTCCTCCGTCTCGGCCGTCGAGAAGGCTGTCAAGAAGTTCGAGGCCTTCGTTGAAAAGGAGTCGAGGGAGACCGCGGCCAACGCGCCGTATGGCGGCCAGATTACGCCGGACTACTCGGTGACGCAGATTGCCCCGGTCCAGTTTAACCCGGCTCCCTTCGGCGGCCAGATTACGCCGGACTACTCGGTGACGCAGATTGCCCCGGTCCAATTCAACCCGAGCGGGACCAGGCCCTGGGTCACGCCGCCGCCAATCGCCGGCGTCCTGATGAGCAACAAGTTCATCTTCCTTCGACACGAGCCCGGGATGGCCGGCTATCCCCTGTCAGGTCCCAGGGATATCTGGGGCGAGCCGTCGACGCTCCTGCGGGAGGTTCATGTATACAGCATGCCGAGTCCCCGCTGGTACATCACCACACCGGACTACGTTGTGATCACCTTCGGGGACACGGCGCAGGAGCTGCAGCAGGCCTTGCTCGAGCACTACATCTTCCCGCCTCCAGGCGTGGGACAGGCCAGGCCTGCGAACCTGCGGAAGCTCATGCCAAATCCCCTCCTCATGACCATATACCCGAATCCGGGACCAGATACGGAGCGGGCGCAGGAGATTCAAGCATTCACAAAGAATAAAGGTAAGAAGAAGACTACACGTAATGGTGCGGTCGGCAAGACCAAGCATCGGAAGTTTATGAGCAATCCGAGGCGGAAGAAGAAACCCATCACCATGACGGTGAGGGAATACGAGAACTATCTCGACGCACACGGAACGGACGATCAGAAGGCGAGGTATTACGAGGCCAAAGAAGCATATCGACGCTTCCACAAGGGCGCAGAACCTCAACAGATCACGCGTTTCGAAGAAGTCATCGGCGATCCGGACAGCGATGTGACAGAGACCGAATTCGAGTACGCATTGGGCGCAAGCCCAGCAGAGATTTACAACACACCAGAGCACTCCAATAAGCCCACATACAGCTACATTCATGATTACGAAGAGCTTCCGCAGCTCACGACGACCGCTGGTGGGCGCCGGGTGACCAAACGGTATCAAGGAACGAAAACCCGTGTGACCGATTGGATCCACGGGTAGTTCAGGGAGGTGGCAATGCTACTTCAAACCATCGTCCTGAACCCTGGCAAGAAAGGGAAACGCAACATGGCCAAGAAAAAGAAGAAGTGGTACGGCAACGCCCGTCGCAAGAAGCGGAAGACGACCCGCAAGAGAAAGAAGGCCGTCCGCCGCAACGCACGCAAGAAGACAACGCGCAGCCGGCCCCGCAAGCGGACCAGCCGTCGCAGCGTGTCCCGCAACCAGGGTGTGAAGCGCTACACACTCGCCAAGGGCGTGGCTCCCAACAAGCCCAAGCGCCGCAAGCGCTACACCAAGCGGCGCCGCAAGACCAGGGCCCGCCGCCGCAACGTGGCCCGGAACCAGGTCTACCGCTACCAGATCGCCCCGGTGGCGGCCAATTCCTTCGCCCGCAACAAGGGCGCGGCAGCCGGCGTCATGGACATGATCAAGGGCACGGTCATGTCGCCGGACTTCTGGATGAACTGGGTGGCCCCCATGGGCATCGGCTTCTTCGGCTCGAAGCTCGCGGCCTACCAGCTCGCCAACCTCATCCTGGGCGACGACGCGACCAAGAAGGCCAAGTACTGGGACAAGCCCTACATGAAGGCGGCCTGGCAGCTGGGCTCCGGCGTGGCCGGCGGCGCCGTCGTGGGCCTCGTGAGCCGCAGCCGCGAAGGCGGCATTTGGGCGGCGAAGCTCATCGCGGGCTCGGTCCTGGCATCGGCCCTCACCCTGCTCGAGCAGCAAGACACGTACAAGAAGCTCACGGGCACCAGCGGCCTGTCGGGCCTCGGCGCGGACGTGTCCGACGAGCTCAAGCGCAAGATCGCCGCGAGCATCCGAAAGGAAATCGAGTCGGCCGAGGGCGTCGCGGGCCTCCGCGACTTCGTGACCGCCGACAATCTCCCCACGGGCGTGGAGGGTATGGGCGACTTCGTGACCACGGAGGAGCTCCCCCACGCGGGCGACACGGGTATCAGCCTCAGCCAGTGGTAGCCTGAGGGCTGCTCCTGGAGGCGTCCCCGTTACACGAGTGACGACGATTGACGGCAAGTGACGACGATTGACGGCGATTACGAGGTACAGCTGAGTAACACCTGAGAACGATTTATGAGCGGCAGCTGAAGACCCCGTAGCGGGTCCGTAGGATCCAAGAAGTCATTCGTAACGAGGTGAAATATGTCGATGGGATTCTCGACCGCCGACATGGCGGCCATGGGACAAGTCGGGAACGAAGGCGCCCCCCAGTACGTGCTGGGGTCCCCGAAGCAGAAGCCGGTGCTCCGGCCGCTGCGCCAGAACCTGCACGACACGGTGAAGTATCTCTCCGCCGGCGCCGTCGCGCAGAACCGCCGTGAGCTGTTCGTGGACCGCAAAAAGTTCGCGGACGGCACCAACAAGAACGAGGCCCACACCAACATGCCCGGCGACGGGCAGCTGGGGACGCCCCTGGAGTTCGACCTGATCGGCTTCCAGGGCTTCCTCCACTGGGGAGTGGACATCCTCAACTTCATGCCGTTCTATAACCACGGCGTCTTCAAATGGGTCTTTGGGACCCAGACGGTCTGGCTCAACGCCAAGCTGACCGAGATTCCTCAGGGAATCGGACCCTTCGGGGCCACCACGGAGAACCTCACCTCCGTGCTCTCGGGCGGCTGGCCGACCATCAACAACTTCTACAACTTCACCAATCACCGGCGCCAGGCAAGGAAGATCTTCTCCAACGAGAGCTTCAAGAACGTCATCGAGCACCCGGCGACGTTCACCCCGAACCAGGACGTCGACGAGGACGTCTACTGGACCACCATCATGGTGGGGATGCTCTACGCCTCCCTTTAGTCCAGGGAACGGGTTCTCAACGCAACAGAACGAGCACTCCCGGGGGGGGGCGACGGTGCCCCCCTCCGGGCTCTCTCTCGCAACCGAGAGCAAAAGCCTCCGCTCCAGACAGCGGACAATGGAGGTAAGCCCATGAGCCTTCCCGTCCTGATTCGGAAAACCGTACCACTTGTCAATCCTCAAACAGGAGAACAGGTCTACGACGCAAAGACCAAGAAGCCGACGACGCAGAACATAGTCTACGTCAATCCGGCCAAGCGATACGTCATTCCCTACTGGCTTCCAACTGATCCGCACGTGGTCACTGTTCCCGCCAACCAAAATAGCGGGCCCATCCCGATGAAGATCGACCAGTCGACGGGCCACTTCGAAATCTTCTACTTCGAGGCAAAGTCGGACGGTCCTTTCACCTTCACCATCTTCGACGAAGGCCACCGCGTGTATCTGATGAACAGGCCAGTCCACGTGAACACGGTGACGGGTGACGGGCGGCAGCCTTTCATTCTCCCCGAGACGATGTTCATCAACGTCGCGCGCGGAACCCGCCAGCTCACGGTGGTCCTCTACGACCTCTCGGGCCAGGAAAACGACATCGAATTCGTCTGCGTGGGCCGGCGCTTCATGTACAAGGACGCGCCCGTGGAAATCTTCAGCGACTTCTTCGAGTACTACGGAGACAAGGAGAGGTCGACGCTCTTCATGCTCACGACCGAGGAGCCCATCCTGCAGCTGGCCGGAGGCGCCTCCGTGGACATCGAGTTCCGCGTCACGAGCGACAGCTTCTTCGAGGTCATGAAGATGACCCGGGCCACCTGTCCCGAGAACGCGGACTTCGAGATGCTCCTGAGGGAGTTCGGCTCCGGCAAGAGCTTCTCGCCCGAGAACTCGCCGGTGAACGGGTCCCTGCAGTGGGGCGACGGCAACTTCCCCCACATCCTTCCCGAATCCTATCTCTTCGAGAGGGATTACCGCATCCTGGGGACCCTCACCAATCTCGAGAACGTCCCCGTGAACTACTACTTCACCATGACTGGGCGCCGCATCAAGTATCCCGAGGAAGTTTCGAGGTAACGAACCATGGCAGACGCCCATAGCGGAATGGGGGACTTCAACGACCCAATCGTTGACCCCATGGCCTTCTACTGGCGGGCCATCTACGGCCAGCCGGGAAAGACTCCTCCGGACATCGTGGGGAAAATCAACTTTCCGCTTCCCGAGGAGGACCAGCGGAAGATTGAGGAGATGGCCAAGTGGCTGCACATGATTCTCTCCAACGTGCAGCAGTACACGAGGAATCCAGGCTACCTGCAGCCTCCTCTCTCCGCCGACGTGGTGGAGATGTACAAGAACACGGAGCTTGCCCTCCCCCCCAACATGGCGACTCCCATCGAGGTCCTGGGCATCGACACCCCGGACGGGGGCGTCTTCATTCTTCAGGGAATCGCCAACAACCTGGAGAGCCCAGCGTCCTTCGCGGACGTGGAGTGGTCTTTCCAAATCGACAACCAGAACGTGCAGATTCCAGTCAAGTATTACGACGGGGCCGGGACCCAGGAGAGCATGTTTGTCAACTTCCAGACACAGCTCGGGAACGTCAAAAACCCCACGCTGCTCAGGAAGCCTCTAATCGTCGGTTCGGGGAGGCGCTTCTCCCTGGTCGCGAGGAACACGAATCCCGCCATCTGGCATAGCGCGGATGCCAGGCTGACGGGATACCAGTACATCCCCGACAAGACCTCCGTGCAGAGGGACACGCCTCCGGGCCTATTCATGTAGGAGTAATCCCATGACAACGCAGACCATCGACAGCTTCTTCGGGTCGCCGGTCGGAATGGGACAGGTCATCGTCGGCGGCCAGGGCCGGAGCATGTGGCTTCCCAAAGGCCAGCGCCCTCCGGACCCGCAGCCCGGATGGATGTGGCAGTCCGTCAAGGACCAGGTCCGCAAGAAGAACGGTGGCACGGAGATCTGGCTGCTTTGGCAGGAGATTCCCATGTCGCAGGTCATCGAGCCTTACCCGGTTTACTACCCGGTGGGGCCGTCGTACCCGGTAGGATGGCCCGGTCGGCCTCCCCGCCGTCGGCGCCCGCATCGTCCGCATCGTCCACGTCGTCCTCATGGAGGTCATCACGGCATGGGAACTCCCGTCAAGAACGGCAACATCAGAGGAATGGACCAGCTGACCGTGGTCACCCAGGCCGCCATCGCCCGGGAAATCAAGAACGACCCGACCATGCTTCCATTCATTCAGAATCTTCTCTCCCAGAGCGACCCCAAGCGGCGCGTGCACGTGGCCGTGCGAGAGGCCCTGGTCAACGAGCTCGACCCGACCATGTATCCCCAGATGGCCGGCCGGTTCATGCTCGTGCGCCAGGCCTTCAGGAAGAACCTGAAGCGGATTGCCATGAAGCGCATGGTAGGCATGGGACAGGTCCCGGGCACCCCGACGTACGCGACCAGGTCGGGCATGCGGACCACGCGCCCCATGACCTCGCATCCGGTCTACGCCGAATCCGACCTCACCATGGGGAAAATCCCCGGGTCAGGGACATTCATGACCCGGAAGGGAAGCCGCCGTTTCGCGCGAATGGTCCGCAATCCCTACTACGGCGAGTCGGACCTCACCCTGGGCGAGCAGGAGGAATCCATGCTCACCCTGGGCGCCTTCGCCCCATCGGATTTGACCTTGGGGTACGCGCCCTCCGACCTCACCCTGGGCTACGCGGAGAGCGACCTGACCCTGGGGGCGGACGTGTACGGCCCGACTCTCCTGCCCACGACCACGACCACGAGCAAAGGCGAGCAGGTCAAGGCCGAGGCGGAGAAGACGGTCGAGAACATCCTCAAGAAGGCCGAGAGCGAATCCAAGACGGATTCGGGCAAGAGCGCCTGGGACTCCATCGCGAGCGTGGCGACGAGCCTCTTCGACGCGGCCAAGCCCCTCCTCCAGAACGTTCTGGAGAAGAACTTCAGCACCAAGGCAAAGGAGGAGGTTTCGAAGACCGCGACGTCCGCCTCGAGCACGGGCCAGGTCAACCAGGCCGTGACTGCGAAGACGCAGCAGATGACGGCCGAGCAGCTCGAGAAGATGCGCAAGGCCGAGCTCGCCAGCCAGTACGAGGAACAGAAGAAAGTCCAGCAGCAAGAGGGCGTCTCTAAGACCACCATGATTATTGCGGGCGCGACCATCGCGGCCGCGGCGATTCCCGTGGTAGCCAAAAAGTTCTAGAGCAGGGGGAAGCCATGAGCGAGAAGCAGTTCACAGCCCTGGAACTCGCCGCCTTCGAGGCGGAGAAGAGCAACAGCGAGGGCATGCGCGACTACATCGACCAGCTGGTGGCCGGCCCCGACGCCGCCTACCGATTCGCTGTAGACGTGCGCAAGGCCATGGTTAACGAACTCGATCCGACGCGGTACAAGGGGACGGCCGGGCGCTGGCCCTTGCTCCGAAAGGAATTTCGGAAGGTGACCGGCCTCCGGCCACGTTCCGGTATGGGTGCAACGACCGGAAGCTCCACTGGCTCGACCATCGCCGGCGCTATCGCGGGCATCGGCCAGCTGGCCGCCACGGCCATCATGATGAAGTACCAGAAGGACCTGGCCCGCAAGGAGGAGCGCAAGGTCGAAGCCGCGAAGCGAGAAGCGGCTGAAAAAGCCGAGGAGGATAAAAAGCGCGCTGCAGATGCTGCGGCATTTCAAGCAGCCCTCCTAGCGCGCCTCGGGCCACAGCCCGTCAGCAACTCCCAGTATCAGGCCGCAGCCACAGCTCAGGCTGAAAACAATACAGTGAATTCCATTACCCAGATGACCAAGGAAGAAATCGTCCACCAGAACAACATGGACGAGCAAATCCAGCAGCGGGAGAGTGTTTCCCCGGTGCTATACGCGGCGCCGGCCGCTGTGGCCTTGGTGGCCATGAGGTAACGGGAAAACCAAGGAGGCAATCATGTACGCGAAATCGGCTCTTACACTCGGGGCTTTCGCCCCATCGGATCTGACCCTGGGCGAGGAATACGGCGCTTTCGCACCAAGCGACCTCACGATGGGGCAAATCCCCGGCCGCGGGACTTTCTTCAGCGAGAAAAGCGGCCGACGCTTCTCCAGGATGGTCCGCAATCCGGTCTACTCTCCCTCGGACCTGACCCTGGGCCAGGCGTCAACGGAAGCGGGGCCCTTCATTCCAGAGCACCTGCGCCCTGCAGGCGCAGCGCCACCGCTCATTTCCGATTCCAAGTCCAAGGGCGTCAAGCTGATGTTCGACGAGGCAAAGGCCTTCCTTTCGGCGCTGACGGTCATCTACGAGTCCTGGCTGGGCATCGCCTCGGTCATGACGCCGACCGTGACCTCCAGGAAGCTCACGGACTACCTGAACAGCATCTCCTACACAGTCCGCGAGAACATGGACAAGCTCCCGGAGGACGAGGTCAGCACCACAAACAGCTGGATGGGCAACTTGACCAACGACGTCAACGCCCTGGCCGAGTTCATCGGCGCCAACAACGCTTCAGGCGTCACGGCCGAGGCCAACAGGGCCAAGGCAAAGGAGCTCTACCAGAAAGCTGCCGGAAGCGCCAACTACGTGATTTCCATCTTCGACAGCGCCCTTTCGAGAGAACGAAAGAAGATATTCTTCATGGGCGGCGCCGCGGTCCTTGGTCTCGGGTTCCTCGCCGTCGGCGGAAAGCCCAAGCGCAAGCGCCGGGCCCGCAAGAGCGGCCGGAAGAAGTCCCGGAGACGCCGCCGGAGGTAGCCATGGCCCGCAAGGGTTTTGACATGAACACGCTTCTCATCATCGCCGGCGCGGCCGGGGCGACGATCTACGTCGTCGCCAGCAAGGCCAAGGCCGCGGTGACGTCCGAGCGGAAAAAAACCATCGAGGAAATCCGCAACGAAGGGAAGAAGTTTGTCGGAGAGACAAGCGACGAGCTCCTCCTGGCAGCCGGCCAGCTCGAGGCCGACATGGACGACCTGGTCAGCGTCAACCGCATCGTCCGGGCCGGGGCCGAAGCCATCGGCCTCCTGAGCGCGTCCGAGCGGGAGCAGAAGGAGGCGGAGGCCTTCAAGAAGTTCCTCGAAATCAAGTCGATCTTCGACGAATTCAACAATAAGGGCCATTTGACCAGCGCAAGGCTTCATGATCTGGGAGTAGTCATTGCCTGGAACGACGCAAGGCTCGCGTCCGGGTTCTCGGGCAAGGAGGTCGTGAATCCCAAGGCCATCGCCTTCGCCAAGCAGGTCATGGACGAGGCCTCCAGGAGAAAGGCTGTCATCTACACGAGCGACGTTCTCGCTGGAAAGATCATGACAGACGCGAAGGGCCGAGGGTACGTGATGGCGGAAGAGCTCTTTGACGTAGACGAGTACTCGCCGCCCAGGGGCCTCATCAACATGCTCGACCGAAACGAATGGGCCGGTCTCCAGGATTCGTCTTCTAGAAAGATGTGGTACCAGGTCCTTTCGCCAAAGACCGAGTCTCTTGTCAAGGGATTCATTTCCGATACCAAGTCAGGGACGATGCCAATCAAGAAGGACATGGGCATCTTGAAGATGCCCGTGAGCTGGGCGTCATTCGAAGAGGAGTTCCTGCCCCCGGAGTAGGCCGGGGACAACAAGCCAGGATGATTTGAAAGGAGCCAGGATGCCAGTAAAGAACAGGAACCCGAACAGGGAGTACTTGGCGGCCTCCAGGCGCGACCGCAAGTACCGACAGGCCGCAAAGGGGGAAAAAGCCCCCAGGCCCTCCGCGCTGTACGTTCCCCAGTCCGTCCTTGGCGCGTGCTCGAAGTGCAAGCGCCTTGGCAATGTCGATTTCCCTCCGGGGACGTTCAACTGGAACGACGCGGACAAGCTGATGGATCGTCGCAAGATCGTCATCTACTGCCCGCAGTGCGACTGCAATACCGAGTTCATCCCCGTCCCCCCCGACAGGAAGGGGGAGGACGCCGTCAAATGGATTCACGATCAGGAAAGGCGAATTCGCCAACGAGAGCTGAGCGGACAGTCCGCGCCGGCTCGTGAGACGATTCTTTTCTAGGAGCATCGAACGATGAAGAAGACGGCCAAGACACAGGCCCAGCAGGAACCTGCACCCAAGCTTGCGGATTTCAGGGACGGATTCAAGGACGAGAAAGGCAAGCGCGAAGAGGAGGCTCTTCCTCCCACTGAGGGACAGGAGCCGTCCCGCAAGATTTTCGCGACCACGGAGACCGAGGACCTGGTCTACTCCAAGGTACGCAACGCGACCTACGTCATGGAACAGGTCTTCAACGGGGCCTTTGAAATCATGAAGGTCAAGTTGGAAGGCAGCGTCCTGGACATGCAGCCTGGCGTTCCTCCCAATGTCGTCAGCCAGCTGGCGTTGCCCCTGGCCCAGGTCATGTTTCGCGAGGTGTACACCACTGAGCTCGACGAGAAGCTCAAGTTCGAATACGCCGAGGTGCCCAAGAACGAGTGAGTCCCCTCAGCGCCCCCCTCCCCTCTGCGGCCGCATTCCCCGCAGGACGGGAGGGGGGAGCTGGCCTTTGAAGAATGGAGGCTGAGATGCCGCTCGGGCCGGAAGAAGAACGCAAGCTTTCCCCGCTTGGAATCAAGATGTCCGAGTCCAAGAAAGGACCACCGTACCCGGCGCATCCTCCTGCAAAGCCGCCCGTGAGGGAAGGCTACACGTGGGTCGTCATGCGCCGATACGGGAAGGTAGGAACCAATCCCGTTTCTCAGCTTGTCGAATCATGGTGGGAGGAGCGAAAGATTGGCCCCACCGGGCGAGGCACGGAAATCACCACATCCTTTGGGACTTTCAAAAGCGCCGAAGACGCGGCTCGGAACGAGCAGCAGCGGGCCCAGTACTCCCTCGAGAAGGCCCAGGCCAAGTCCGAAGACGCCAACAGAGAAATCACAGAAAAAATGGCGGAGATCAAAAGAAAGCTTGTAGAGATCGTTCCAAGGATTTCCGAAATCGCCGCTGCCAGGGCTGCCAACACAGTAACGGATGCCATGGCTGATGAAGAAGCACGGCTCATTAAGGAAGCAAACGAGCTGTTTAAGCAAGAGGATTATCTCAAGGAACGAGCCACTTCTCTGGATATGGAAATAAGCGACAAGCTCACTCGTGATTTCGATACGATCAGCAAGAGAATCGATGAGATATCATCTCATGAGGAGAAACGAATCCAGGCGGAGGTAAATCAGGCTACGCAAGTCGTCAACAACGCATCAAATGTCATCAATCAAGCAAATCAGATCGCGACGACGGCCGCCGCTTCAGGCGACCAGGCTACCGTAGCCACAGCAACAGCCACCGCAAGCCAGGCGGCTGATGAAGCATCCGCGGCACAGGAAACCATCAACGCTCAAAACGAGCAGATGCAGGCCATGTATCAGCAGATTCAGGAGATGCAGCACCAGCTGCAACAGTCGAGTCAAACTGTACCAAGCGCAACGCCGACTGAGGACCAGGTCGTCACGGAGCAGGCCGTCCAGGCGGCGAGCGAAGTCGTCGCCGAGGCCCCCCCTGAAGACCAGGAACAGCTTGCTAAGGAAGCCGCGAACCAGATCTTGAAGGAAAAGGGCGTCGAACCGGCCAAGGTCGAGGAGGCTACCGGAGGGATTCCCCTCTGGGTGAAGATTCTCGGCGCAGCTGGTGGAGCCTTTGCTCTCAAGTCGAGGATGGGATGACAGTCGACGAGTTCATACGTAAAGAGGTGAAGCGCCAGCTCCGGCTCAAGCTGCTGGAGCTCGGCGCCCCTCCCCCAGAAGAGGAACAGGTGGACACGGCCGTGCATCTAGACGATGCACTAGGCTCGTACTCAATGCTGAACTTCATAGCGAAGCTGAAGGCGCAGTACGGCCTCGGCCTGGCCACCACCAAGTACCTCGAGGCAGTGGCCAAGGACTATTCGAGGTTCTGGACCGATAGAGATTTCGGGAACCTGATGAACCAGGCCCTGGCCGAGGTCGATGACGACGCCAAGAAGGAACAGGTTCGCCAGGAGCTCATGCGATGGTTCCGGGAGCGGCCGAAGCATCTGCTACAGGAAAGCAGTTTCTTCGAGCGCGCCCGGGGCGCGGTTCGACTCCTCAAGTGGTGGGAGCTGCTGCTGCTAGGACTCGGCGCGGCCGCGGCCGGCGCGGCTATCTACAAAATCTACGAGCACGCAATAGAAAGGAAGAATAAAGGAGATGTCGTCCGCTATCTCGGCCCGGTCCGTACGCCTCTCCCCGGAAGGCCATAGGCGCCTTTCGAGGAAGATTCGCGCGGGATACCTCATCTGCAGGGACACGCTGGACAAAGCCGGCGAGGCCCTGAGGAGGAATCCCGACCCGGAGCTAGAGCGCAAGGTGGGCGAGCTGAAGAAGAGAGTGAACCTCATGGAGGATTTTCTTCGGGGTGGAGGCCTGGACGGCTTTTTCATCCCGATTCTTCTGGCCGCCACTGTGGTGGCCGGCCTGGTCGGGTCCGTGGGCATCAGCAAGTACATCAGCTCCAAGGTGCCTACGCTGAGCCAGGACCAGATTCAGAAGGGCATCAAGATAGGGGCCGGCCTGAGCCTGATTGGAATCGGCCTGTACGCAGCCTCGAAGTCGTTTCCGGCAAGGAGCAACGCGTGAGGGACGCAATCAAGAGCGCGCTCATCCTCGGGACGGTGGGAGCCGGCGGGGCACTCGTCATCTCCGGCATCACCGGGTGGAAGATCCCCATCATCGAGACGGGCGAGGCGGCCATCGCGAAGCAGATTGTCGAGGGAGACATCGTCATCAACCGGATGCCCGTGGCCTACGACAGCACGACGCAGAAGTACACGATATGGGAGCGCAACAAGGCGTTTCCCTTCGCCAGGACCTCGAAGCTCATGCTCCCGAAGGACCAGAACTACAACGTGCAGGTTCTCATCGAGAAGCCCGGCGCGAGCGACAAGTTCGAGGACGCGGAGTCCATCCAGCTGCGCATCCGGAATCTCGGCTCGAGCACGGCGCCGGTGAGCTACGTGAGCGTTGTGGCCGTGGAGTTCCCCTCCAACCCGGAGGCGTATCCGAAGGAATGGAGGTGGTCCTTCACGCGGCCGCTTCAGGGAGTCCCGTCCATCCCCGGGAACAAGGACCTGGTGATGACGCTTTACGACCGCTACTGGGCTGGCCCCAAGAAGGGCGCGTCCCTGGGAATGCAGGACGCCCTCGAGGGTCCGCTCGGAGGGGACTTCCATAACATCGGCCTCTCGGTGACCCTCTACTCCGATTGGAGGGGAAGCAAGGTGGTGGCTACGGAGAGGACCATGACCCGGATGAACCAGTTCATGGCCAAGGCGGTCAAGGAACAGGAAACCGAGGTCGTGAACGTGGCCAGGGTTTTCATGGCGAAGAAATGACATGTCCTCGGCTACTGACGTTTTTCGATGCGGCTCGGCGCTTCGTGGGAGAGAAGTTCCCAGAGGTAGATGCTGTTCGGATGCGAATAGGATGCGGGGACATCGACAAGATGAGGAAGCGCGGAAGCACGCGCTCATACATGCATGTCAACCATTACAAAGACTGCATTTGCGTCCATCCCGATGCCGAGAAGCTTCCGACCAGGTACCTATGGGGGCTGTTTCTGCACGAATTTGGCCACCTACTGGCCGGGCCGGGGGAAGGGGAAGCCAACATGGCGATACTCCAGGCTTTCGGGATACGCATCCTATACGACGAGGAAATGCTTCAGTTTGTAGAGGGACTCTAGCATGGGAACCCAGATAACCCCGACCGGGCAGACCACCATCCAGATCGCCGGGCCAGCAGAAAAGCAGGTAGTGCTCGCTCCTGGAGGCTCGTACACCTGGAAGGAGCGTCTTACCCGGGGATACAACCAACTCGTGGGAGCCGTGCAGCTCATCGCTGGCCTCGGGCCAATCAACCTCAACATCTACTTCAGTCCCGACCCGGTCGCGGCCGGCTGGACTTTGGTGGACACCTACGCCGTTCCTGCAGCCACGCGTCAGGCATTCATCCTGGACATCGAGGACGAGCACGTGCGCATCGAGGCGGTGGACCTGGGCGGCGGGTGCACGGTGGTTCTCAACGCGAACCTGGTGCCCATCTCGAGCTACCAGGAAACGAATCCCGCACCCATTCCGGTCAACGTCACGCTCAACACGCTCCTGACCACGCACCACAACGCGGCGACCGTCGCGGCCGTTGGCGCCGTGGCCGCGGTCAACGACCATGGAACGGCTTTGGTGGAAATCGTTGCCACGTCAATCACTTTGGCAACGCTGCAGTTCGAGGTGACAGAAAACGGCGTGGACTATCTCCCATGCCAGGCGCGACGAGTGGGAGATGGACATATCAACACGGCCACGGCCATCACGGCCGATGATATTGAAATTTGGGAGGTCCCGGTCGCCGGCGCCGTAGGATTCCGCGTGAATCTCACGGTCATCGTGCCGAACACGGGGGACGTCACGGTCACCAGCAAGATGGTGGCCGGAGTATCGGCCAACCTACGGCCGCTCAGCGTGAATGCAGGTGCCACAGACAACGGCACGGCCCGGGTAAGCTCGAACGTGAGCGACGGAGCTGGCAACCCGGCCTCGGACGCTGACCCGCTTCCCGTCGAGGTCGGGGACGGCATCAACCAGCTCGGAATCGCTGTCAAGCAGACGGCCTCTCCGGACAACGGCGTTCTGGGAATGGTCGAATACAATGCGGTTCCCGACGCCGGCGCGGACGGCCAGACGATGCCCCGACAAGGCAACATCGTAGGCCGCGCCGAGAGCGCGTCCCACGACCGCTCTACCGGGACCGAGCGCGTGCTCGAGCAGTCTCCAATAACCAAGAACGTTCTCCGCGTCCTTGTCAGAGCCGACGCGATCCTTCCGGCAGCCGGAGCCTACGACGCAGCACCAATCGAAATCTCCACCGGAAGTAGGCGGTACATGCTCATGGTCCGTGGATATACCAGGGGTGGCGCTGCAGGATCATTCCGATGGAGGCCTGTGGATGCCATCAGGGATGTAGGTACCGACTACTGGGGGCAGAACATCATTGTCAATTCGGGGGCTTTCGCTGCAGGATCTGACGTCAATTCACAGGATCAGGCGGAGGACTTCGAGTACACGGCCACGGGAGCCACGGAAGAAACTACGACTTTCCTCCTTGATCTAGGCAAGGCCGACAAGGTGCGCATCCCGTGCCGCGAGGTCGGAAACGTGGCAGCACCCGGCGATCTGTGGATACGCGGACTTCTCTTCGATATCTAGGAGCTCGTCATGTCAAGGAAAACGCTTTTCCCGGAAATCGCCACCACGGTGAAGGCCCTCTCCCAGGCGGAGAAAGATGAAATCGCCGCCAGGCTCATTGACATTTGGCTCGATCCGCCGGAGGTCACGAGCCACTGGGAGAAAGGCAACAAGGTCGTCAAAGAGGGCACGCCCGGGGCCGAGGAGAAGAAGACCAGCACTGCGCACCACGCCAAGAGCTGGCGCATCCGCAGGGCCATCAACGACAGCTCCCTGAGCAAGGACCGCAGGGACGAGCTCGGTCTGATCAAGCACACGCTGTACAAAGTCGACGACGAGCTGCTCGCAGAGGCCGATTCGGTGGACGCTCAAATCGAAAGATCCATGAACTCCGCCGCGGCTCCTGAAAACAAGGCAGAGCTCGACGCGGGTATCGCGGCGACGTGGATTCCTGTGGACACCTACACGCAGAAATTCATGGACGCCAAGGTCGGAAAAATAGGCTCAACTTTTGCCGAATTCAAACAGAAATACGGCAAGGCGACACCTATGGAAATTTAGAGAACCAATCTTTTCTAACAGTAGGAGTAACGAACCATGGCAGACAGTCCTTTTCCCCTCAGAGCCCATTGGCTGGGCAAGTTTGACACCGACGCATCGGCGCTGGCCTACATCCAGTCCATGCACTGGGACGCGGGCAAGGGAGACAACAATCCCTGGCCGGGCATGTTCTACAAGAACCTGACCTCCGGCGACTACCGAATCTGGAACGGCACGGAGTGGGAAGACATGGCCGGTTACGCGGGCCTGGTCTACTACTACGTGAACCCGGACGACCCTGACGACGCGTACGAGACCATCAACGACGCCTACGCCGCCCTCGACTCGGAACTTCCGGCCACGGAGGCTGGGCTCATCATCCTGGCGCCGTTCAAGACGCACCAGCTGACGGGCGACCTCACCCTCAACCCGAACCGGAACGTCATCATCCGCGGCCAGAGCACCAACTACTCGATCATGACCTGGACGGAAACCACCGTCGAGGGCAACTTCATCCTTCCGGACGCGAGCGGAGCTCCCAGTCGTACCATTTTCAGGCTCGAGCACCTGCTACTCGACGGGAACATCACGGCCACGGACAACTGGGAAATCAGCGGCTTCAACGTGGACATCTACGATACCCTCCTTACGAGGAACCATGGGGCCAACGACGTGTCGTGCTACTTCGAGAAGTGCTGGCTCTCGAGCACCTTCTTCGTTGTCGACAACGACGCGCCCACGGCTCCTACGTCCGGAATCATCCACGTCAAGGGTGGGGAGCTGGACTTCCTCGGAATGGCCGCAAACCAGTTCACCTTCGCGGGCGACATGCTCGTCATCCTCCAGGAATGCGCCCTCAGCCTCGTGGGGGTCGCCGGCGGAGCCGTGTTCGACTTCAACGGCGACTCGTCCACGCTCACCATGGTGAACGTGAACATCCAGACGTCCAACTTTGGCGCGAACCCAGAGCTGTTCACGGGCGTGGCCAACCTCGACGCGAACTGGAACGACGTGACCATCGTCCCGGCGACCGGAAGCGCGCTGAACATGGAAGGCACCGCGGTGACCCACGCGGGGAGTCCGTACTACCGGAGCACGAACGAGGACGGTCCCATCGACCCGGCCCTCAACATGACGTGGCACGACCTGACCTTCAGCGACGTGCTGATCTGGGACGGCTCGGTGTGGCGCATGAACACCGTCGCGCGCGTAGACATCCTGGTGGACATCGGCGGGGCCGCGGCAAACCACGCGACGGGCTTCACGGTCCCCTCGGGGAGCCAGGTCCTCAACTCGGCGATGAAGCTCGAGAAGGACCTAACCGGGGCCGGTGGCGCCGTGCAGGCCGGCCTTGGCATCGGAGGCACCCCGGACAAGTACGGGGAGACGGCCGACCTCAACGCAGGGTCCGGCGTGAGCATCAGCCCCGGAACATGGGCCGACGGAAGCGACGTTGTCAACATCTACGCCGAGACCGGCCCGGGCGTGGCCGGCGGGACTATCGCGGGATCTGGCGACGAAGACGCCCGCGTGGTTATCTACTACGTGGACGGAGTGGCGATTCCGTAGCAACCCGAGCAGTCTGCTCTCTCCCCTCCCCTTGAGGGAGGGGAGAGAGCAGAACGCTCTGGTAACTGTAACCGAAGTAAGGAGATAGAGCATGCGGGAAGACAAAGCAGTCTACATCGGTGAGTTTGCGAACGACGCGGCCGCAACGACCTACATCAACAGCACACAGTTTCAGCGGGATTTCGGGCTGAAACGGGCCACGGTCACGCCTTTCACCGGCTACTTCTACAAGAACACGACTATCGGAGGATTCCGTATTTACGACGGATCTGCCTGGGTCGACTTGGGGGCTGGCACCGGTGGAATGCTCGGTGGAGTAGTTGTCGTTGACAAGAACGGAAACGACACCGAAGGAAACGGCTCACTTCTGAAGCCATTCCTCACGGTGCAGGAAGGAGTCGACAACGCCAACCTGAACGATACCGTGCTCATCGGTCCGGGCCTGTATCCCGAGATCTTGGCCATTACCCAGTCGGTGAACATCCAGGAATTCGTGAAGGGAACTGTGACGCTCCAGGGCGACGTTCTTGGCGGAGCAGTGGTGACCATCACGCCTGCGGACGACACCATCGTGCGCATCGACTGCAACGTGGTCAACATCCGCGACACGGGACCGGGCGACATCGCTGTCCAGGTGGACAACACGGGGGGTGCCGGGTTCTGTCTCGTCTACTTCCGCGGCGAGCTTCTCGACGGAGGTGCCTCGGGAACGGCCCTTCAGGTTGACGGCGACGCGGGCCTCACGGAATACACCCAGGTCGTCCTCGAGAACGTGGAAGACGTGCATGGAGGACTCCTGTACGGCCTCCAAACGGCCCTGGACCTTGTTCGGTTCAACAACGTCGTATTCACGGGCGGCCTGGCCGTCTGGATGCAGATCACGGGAGCAGCTGGACGAGTGCTCATCGCCAACTCGCTTCTTGCAGCGGCCACGAACGGCGAGACCATCGACTACGGCGCTGGCGGCGCATGTGGCGTGAACCTCGACATCGGATCCTCGGCCATCGCAGGCACACTGAACCTGAACAACAACGCCGGTACCGGCCTGGCCGTCATCACGGCCGGTACGCAGCTCGGAGACGTCGTAGGCGTTCTGAACAACCAGATCCTCCGGACCTGGTTGGGAGAGAACGACATTCTTGTCAGGGCCTACAACGTGGACGTGGGAGCTCCGGTGAACGTGACCATGATTACACCCGAGGCCGGTCACAACTTGAACCCCTACGAAGTCAGGGTCATCAACGAGGGTGCCGCGACCGGCGCAGGTGTCGTTTTCCAGTTCGACGGAACGGGTGCGGCCAGCGTGGTCGCGGCCGTGGGCGCAGCGGCCGTGAACCCGGGCGTGATGAACTGCGTTGTCGTTCAGGATTCCATCGCGAATCCGAACGGTCTCGACTTCAACGTGACGGCCGGTGGAAACCCCGGCGACGTCCTCCAGGCCGAGGCCGTCTGCAGGGTCTTCTAGAGGAAGTGAGCCTCCCCCCGGGGGAAACCCCGGGGGGAGAGACACAAGGGATGGATTGTTGAACTTATGCCGGTACTCCTGACAGAGAACAGGATTCAGGACTACGGTCCAAACTGTGTGCTTGCTGCGGGTCTCAGAAGTCTTTCTGCCGCTGAGGACATGGGGTGGTTCTTCTTAACAGGAACGCCATCAATAGTAGAAACTCCATGGGGAAAAGGAATGCTCTTTGAGAGAGCAAACCTAGATGGACTCAACATCCCAAATTCGCCAGAGATCTACTTCATTGCATCTGGAGAGATGTCAATCGAAGCATTGGTTAAGTTTAATACTGTCGATATTTCTCAGCATATTGTTGACAAGAGAAACGGAGCTAATGGATTTTTCTGGGTTCTTCAAGCCACGAATCTTCTTCAATTTCGAGATATTTGGACAGGCAATCTAGTAGACGGAACTACACCACTTCAAGTCAATACCTGGTATCATCTCGTAGTCACGTACAACAACAGGACAATTACTTTATATGTAAACGGCGCACCCGATGGAAGCGGAACGCCCGCTGGGTTCAATGATGAGACGGTGGGGAATCTGACTATCGGACGATCTGTTGGGTACGGGGCCCTAGATGGAGTGGTCAAGCTAGTCAATATGTTCAATTATGAGATGACAGCACTAGACGTAGAAAATAGATACAACCGCATCATCGGGGCAATCTCGAATCCCTAGTGGAATGTGACAGTAGTAAGAAAAAGATGAGCATTCTGAGAGACAGATTCGGACGAGGACTTGGAGTCGACCCGGTCATCTGGCGAGCGGGGAGCTGGAGAGACCCTGTCTCCAACCGACGGGAGGCTCCTGCTGGTCCATTCGGTGGTGATGTGTCTCTCCAGACGAATCTCCTGGCCTACTATGCGATGGAGGACAATGCGGCGAATGGTGTGGTGACGGACTCGACGCCCGCGGCCAAGCACGGAACGTATACCGTCAACACGAATACCGTTCATTTCACCCCGGCCAAACACAACGATGGATTCGATTGTGGATTAAACATAAATCAAAATGTGGATGTTACCTGCCTTGAAGGATCACCTGGGGACTATTTCCATAAAGATAAACCATTCAGTATGAGTTGTTGGATTCGTTTAGATGGCTCGACTCCCAGCGCAGCAGGAGAACTCTTCACAAATTTTAAGTTATACTCAGGTTCAACCCATGGATTCATGATGGGAATTGATGGAAGCAACCAACTTACCCTTCGCATCTATGACTTGGGAACGACATGCTTTTGGGAGGCAAAACACCCTACGGGACTGAGCGCCGACATCTGGTACATGGCAACTTATACCTACGATGGGTCCAACACGCTCGCAGGGTTGACGACCTACTTGAATGCCTCCTCAGGCGGCCTTACCAGAACCGGTTCGAATTTTCCAGGAATGGTCAGAACAGACGTTCTTCAACTATTCGACAACCCGGGAGGCGGGCAAGACTGGATACGGCAGGTCGATGAGATGGGCATCTGGGCCAAGGAACTCGCGGCTGGAACGGACGTGACAAATCTTTATGCGCTCGGCGCGGGGCTCTACTACGACGATTAGGACAAATTGGAACGAAAGTCACAGAAATGACGGTAATCTTCGACAGTTCGGTGCATACGCAAAGCGAGATGCGCAACCTTGCATTTCGCCAGGAGATTCACCGTGATGCCATCGTAGACATGTTCGGGGCCGAAGAGTCATTCGACATGTACGACTTCCAGGATTCACCTATACTCGTCGGGGCCATGAACAAGGGGACCGGCGGCGTCCTGGGCAACATGGCCTGGGACAACGCGGCGCTCCGCACGGGAGCTGGCTGGTACGTTCCTCCGCAGATTGCCGGGGCCTACGGATTCGGCATGGTGAATGACGGGGGGGTGTCGGGACACTACGGCAGCGTCGTTGGCCACAACGGAAACGACGTGGCCGGGAAGGACAAGTTCACGCTCACATTCACCATCAACCTGGCGACCGTGGGAGAAGGGGGCGTCGGAACGCTTCTCTTCAAGGATGGAGCCTACGCCGTCCAGTTCGACGTGGTGGACGAGATACGGTTCATCATGTGGGACGGTGCGGCATGGCGTGCCTACGAAACTACGGACTCGCCGCTTGCCTCCTGGAACCACTGGCACCAGGTCACCATCACGTACAACGCCGGAACGGTCGTAATCTACGTGGACGGCATCGCCAGGGCCGGGGCCGGGGCCCTAATTCCCGTCGTCCTTCACGACGCGGGAAACATCCTGTACATCATGGACAACGCGGCCAACACGAGCGCTGTGGACGGCATTCTCGGGCAGCTCGGGCTGTACCCCGGCCTGGCCATGTCAGCCGCCCAGGAGCAAGGCCTTGTGGAGCTTCGGGGTCTTTTTCAGCCAAATGTTGCAAACCATTTCACCATTAACACGCCGGGCAGTTATGGTCCTCCTGATTACACGGCCGTAGCCAACTCCAGAATGGTTTCATACCAGAAAAATAACTTCGACGGCCAAACAGCAATGACGATTATGGGTTGGTTTTCAATCCCTCTTGCCGCCGCCTCTGACAATACATATAGAACATTTTTTAGTCGTTCTGACGGAACACTAACCTACCAGAGCCTCTTCTTTTGGAGATCCGGCCTGGCAACAGGAATCGGAATCAACTTCAGGACTTCAGCGGGATTGCTCCAGGCATGGGAAGGAGTCAATACTTCAGCCGATGGAAATCAAAGGTTTTACGCTGTCACCTACGATGGTGCAAATTTAGTCTTGTACAGGAATGGCGAAGTCGTTGCAACGACTCCAGGGGTCGGGACTATCACGGATAATGCGGACCAAATCTGGTTCGGTTACGACCCAGTACCTCCTTACACGTTCAACGGTGGAGTTGGTAGCAAAATCATAGTTCGCAATGATGTAGTTCCTGCGATTGAAATAGCTCGCATCGCCCAGAGCAGCGGCCTGGGCTGGCAACGGCAGTTTGGAACATAGGGAACAAATTGATTCATGACTGACCCAAGCTTAGTGCTGGACATACCGTTCTTCAGCCTGCCCAATCCGGCTGGAGACGTTCCTGACTTCTCGGGATATGGGAATCACGGCACTCCTGTAAACTTTGCTGGGACGGATGTGGAGTTTGTTGATGGACACCTCGGGCAATCTTTACAATTTGACGGTTCCGTATCAAACAAGTATCTGGATTTGGGTGGAGACGATTCGCTTCTTCTCATGAACAATTTTTCAGTGGAAATACTATTCAAGACAACAGGCGGGAGCCCAGGAGATAACTTTAATGGAATGTATGCTAGATATTTTGGTGGTGCTGCCAATGACGCATATACCTTGTGTGGATGGAACGATACCAATCGTTTAAGATTTTTAATAGCATCTGGAGCAGCAAACCAAGGAGTAAATTCAATAAGTACATTTAATGACGATAATTGGCATTATGCTGTGTATAACTTAACAACTACAAATTTAGAAATATATGTAGATGGAGTATTTGAGAATTCTGCTGTTAGAACACTAAATCCAGGAAGTAACGCATCAGAAACAAGACATTTAGGAAGATTATCAGCGAATGATTTCAATGGAATACTGAATCGCGTTCGCATTCGCTCAAGAGCAATGGGTGCAGCAGAAGTCTACCAACGATATATTCATGCAGCGAGGATGTAATTCAACAGTTCTTAGGAATTGAACCAAAATGGGACGAGTGATTTCGAGGGGACCGCAGAACATTTTGAGCCATAGCATTGCGCTGGGCAATGCTTACTGGACCTGTAATGGAGATGCAGCATTTACGTCAGGTCAATCAGACCCGAGAGGAGGAACGAAGGCTTTTCTATTTAGTTCTACTGTCGGAGGATGGGCCAACAGATGTTATGGAGTTACCGAAAGACATGAAGGAGGGCCATGGTGCCTTTGCTTCAGGCTCAAGGCCGGGACAGAAGACCAGTTCCGGGCAAGAGTCTGGAATGGGACAGCTTACGAGCTTGATGCAACATTTAACCTTGCAACATTGGCGACAACTCTGACCGTAGGAAGCGGGTCCGTAATCCGGGACATCGGAAACAGCTTCTACGAATGCTATGTCTATGACACAAATCTAGATTCTCAGGGAAATATCACTGTGAATTTCTATAACGTGGGCGCTGGAAACCTTGTGATTTACTGCCCACAGATGAACCAGGGCGCAGTGCCCGACCAAATAGTTGAAACAAGGGAAGTAGCACTGTCTCCGTAACAATTGGATTAGAAAGTGGCAGAGTGGAAAGACGGTTTCGAGATGGCCAACACCGAGCTCAACGTCTGTTGGCAGGTCCAAGCCGGGACTTTCGGCATCTACCGCGCCCTTTCGGAACGGGCCGGTGGTCGGTACATCAACTGGCTTCGCGGGAAATCCGTGGCCAGCACGCTCGGAGCCAAGAGAATCAGCCACGTTCTTCCGTCAGAGGCCGATGTATCCAAGTCGGTCATGTGGGCCTTCATGTTCGCGAAAGGGGACAATGGGGTAAGCGATGTCACTCGGTTTTGGCTTTTTGCCAACGAACCGAGCCTTCAGTTCAATTCGGTTTCCATTCTCGGCTACTACGTCAACATTTCAAATACAAACATCAACTTGGTTGAAGACAGCTTGGGCGCCTTGACCACGGTACTAAACAACGCCTGGACATCCGACACGGAGGAGCACCTGGTGGTTGTCACCCGCGAGGTATCAGGGGCCAATCGGTTCTGGAGGATCTACCTTGACCCTCCGTGGGACAATCTCATGGATCCCGGGGCCCTGCTCGGCGGGCCGACCAACGATGCGACCCACGGGCCTGCACAGGCCTTGCACTATGGAGTGAACCAGGACGACGGGGACCGGGTGGGAGAAATCCTCCTCCGGTCGTAACAGTTTGGGAGAAATGAACCGTGGCTGAAACATCTGACGCAGCAAGAAGATATGCTTGGGGCGAGATGACAGAGAGTGAACTGAAGGCCGCGTACAATGCTTCGCATGAAAAGTACAAAGT
>Ga0180438_10001988_pt1 | contig 34669 bp, 42 predicted proteins | sample SS_ome_12_FD_132455 | JGI IMG/M metagenome (GOLD analysis project Ga0180438, IMG submission 132455) | Hypersaline lake sediment archaeal communities from the Salton Sea, California, USA - SS_3_D_2 metaG | ecosystem: Environmental > Aquatic > Non-marine Saline and Alkaline > Hypersaline >... | reverse complement strand
GGTGGGAGGTTGTCGAGCTTGCTCTCCGCATCGGATGGGCGCGAGCCATCATCACCACGACGCCAACGCCAGATCCGTTTTTGCAAGAGCTTGAGAAGAAGAAAGACACCATCACGACTCGGGCAAGCACTTTCGACAATCGTTTCCTGGCCGAGGCCATAAAGGAAAACTACAGAGCGGTATACGAAGGTACGCGCATCGGCTTGCAAGAGCTACTCGGAGAGTATCTGGAAGACAACATCTACGCGCTTTGGCGTTACGATCTCATCGAGGAGACGCGTGTCACGAGCGTGCCGCCGTTGCACCGCGTCGTAGTTTCCATCGATCCTGCCGTTACGGCGACCGAACGAAGCGACGAAACGGGAATCATCGTCTACGGCATTGACCCACGAAACCACGGTTACGTGCTTGACGATTCCTCGAGCATCTACCAACCGCACGAGTGGGGGCTGAAAGCCGTCAGTCTCTACCAGAAGTACAAAGCCGATCGCGTGATCGCAGAAGTGAACCAGGGCGGTGACATGGTGGAGGCGACCCTACGTGCGGTCGATCCCACGATCCCCTACGCTTCGGTCAGAGCAACACGAGGCAAGCTGCTGAGGGCCGAGCCCGTGGCGGCTCTCTACGAACGAGAGATGGTCCACCACGTCGGAGTGTATCGAAAGCTGGAAGACCAAATGATTACATGGGTGCCCGGAAAGCCGTCACCAGACCGACTCGATGCATTGGTGCATGCTGCCACGTACCTCCAACTGCCGAAAGAAAAGCCTGCGGGACCGATCCGCGCATACTTCTAGAAGAGGAACAGCGATGCCTGATTCCAAAGATACGACAGTCCCGACACAGGATGCGCAGGGCGTAGTGCGCGAGCTACGTGACAACTACACGAATCTCGTCACGCAACTCGGCACGAGCTACGACAAGAGCGAATCGACAGCGTACCTGTCGGACCGCATCCTCGGCCAGACCGAGCTTGCGATGCTGTACGAACAGGACGCCGTGGCGGCGAGAATCGTTGACCGCGTAGTGGATGACGCGACCCGAGTGAGCTTCACGCTGGAGGGCGCGGACGAAGCATTCGACTGGGCTTCCGTCAAGAGCGAGCTTGAAGATCTCGATGCCCTGATCCAGATCGGGGATGCCTGGCGGTGGAGCAGGTTGTACGGCGGCGGCCTGGTCTGCATGGCCGTGAACGACGGACGCAAGTTTGATCAGCCGCTGGACCTGAGCGCAGCCACCAAGCTCTCGGCGCTAAGCGTGGTCGATAGCACGATGGCCATGCCGGTTGGCTACACCCCCGGTCTGGGCAGTAGGGCATTCAGTAACCCGGAGTTTTACGAAATCAACGTTGCCTTCGGGGCGGACCGGGCACGCAAGATCCACAAGTCACGTGTCATCCGTTTCGACGGACTGCGCGTACCATCGAGTCGGATGATTCAAAACGGTGGATGGGGACCAAGCACGCTGCAACGCGCATGGCGGGATCTGAAAAGGCTTGGCCAAGCTCTTGGTTATGCCGAAAACCTACTGCACGAGCTGAGTGTGATGGTCCTCAATATCGAGGGTTTGCGCGACATGCTCTGCGGCGGATCGGACAACATCAGCCAAGTGAAGCAGATGCTCGAAACGCTCAAGTGGGGCGTCGATAACTTACACTTTTTGGGGCTCGACAGTAACGATACGTTTCAGGAAATCAAGCGAAGCGTCGATGGCGTCAGTGGCCTCATCGACAAGTTTGTCGAAGCTCTCGTGCGAGCCACGTCGATGCCGAGGCTCATCATCCTTGGTGAGCAACCTGGCGGTCTCAATGCCGATGCCAAAGGCGAGGTGCGGGCTTGGTACGACTCCGTCGAGGCAGAGCAAGTAAACAAGCTCACGCCCGCGCTCTCACGTCTACTGGAGGTTCTGCTGGCCATCCGGGCCAACCGAGGTGAGGAAGTCCCCGATGAGTGGACGATTTCCTACGATTCGTTGATGTCTCAAGCACCGGACCAGCAAGCTCAAACCAACTTCACCGAAGCCCAGACAGCGCAGATCCTCATCGTCAATGGTATCGCGTCACCGGATGAGGTCCGGCAAACACTCATCAATCGTGGCGTGATTACGCCCATCGAGGATGACGCAATGGTGCATCCGGTCGAGACCGATGATCCCGAGATACTCACGTGATGCGGTGGTGCAGGAGGGCTTGCGCCAGCCTTTTCCGCGAACGCTTGCAGCCCAACTGGAGCGTCAATTCGGTCGGCTGAATGACATCGCTCTAGAGATCATCCGTGTCGAGCTAGCTCCAGCCATCGCGCAGAACGATCCTATCGCAATTGAGATTGCGCTCGATCGTGTGCAGGCGGCCATCGACAATGCCTATTCCGATGACACGATTGCAGAGGAATCGCGGGCGATGGCGGAGCGGGTCAACAAGAACCATAGCAAGCGGTTTTTCGCCGCGGTGGGCACGGCAATCGGAGTGAAGATTCTTGGCTCTGACTCGCCCAAGCGAGGGGCTGGTCTCGCTGGTGCGGGAGCAGGCGGAGGGATGCCGCCAACTCCAGGTTTCGCCGGGTTCGTACCGCCCGAGGGGCCACGGCAGGCAATCCTCGGCGTGAAGGTGAACGTTGCGCCTGAGATCTTCGCTGACGATTTCGCAAACAAAAACGTGATGCTCATTGGCGAGATGCGAAAGGGCATCCGCGCAGGATTGTCCGATGCAATCGTGCGTGCGCGAATGGAAGACTTGCCCTCGGATGAGGTGGCGAGGCGACTGCTCCTGCATTGGGAGCAGAAGGGCATCCCGGCACAACTGCCGACGAAGAGGGTGACCAAGCAAGGCAAGCCGGTGATGATCAGCACGAGCAAGCACGCCAAGCTCGTTGCGCATGATCAGATCTCCAAGCTCAATGCGCAACTCAACCAGACGAGGCAACAAGCAGCGGGGATCGAACGATTCCGCTGGGTGACGATGGGCGACAATCGAGTACGTCCTGCTCATCGAGCACTCAACGGACGGATCTTCTCGTGGGATGCGGGAGCACCCGGCGAAGGATTACCAGGAGAGAGCGTCGCGTGTCGATGTCACGCTGCTGCGATTGTTGACAAAGGTCAGATACTCGAAAAAGGCAACTTCGTGCCGCTGTGATGAATCGTGCGCCGTATCTCCTGAGACGCCAAGCCTGAATTCGATGCATAACGGTGAACCAGACTGGCGCGCGGTCGCTGCGTCAATCAAGACCGCGTGGCGGACCACATCGTGGCATCTCGACGTAGGCGACGTGTTGGGTGAGATCGCGTGTGACTATTACGAGGGGCGAATCGACGAAGTCACCGCGCACGCGATACGGCGAGCATCGTTACGCGCACACCGACGTATGCAGTACGTCGGGCGCCGTCAGAAGAATAGTGTGAGGTGGCTCTCGCGCACCCGCGCAGAGGAAACCAGTGAACCGGCGATTGAGATTGAATCCGTCGATGTTGTTGGCGAGGTCGATGGGGAGCATCGGGAGTACGATCCTGACGCTTACGTGCCCAGTGAGCCGTCCCACTTTGCCGTTTTTGAAATCGTGCATTCGCTCGACCGGCTTGGGCTGTTGCCGTGGGCTCGGAGATGCGCGCAAGGTGACCGCGAAGCGTTGTGCGATTTTGCGAGCCACCGCAGACTCGCCGAAGCATTGGATCGCCCGCAACCGAACATACTCGTGGGTCGCCGTAAGTGGCGTGACACCATTGACTTTTTCTTCACATTCTCGCGAACGTGCAAAAACCAGTGGCTTGCCATTCGTCACCTATCGATGATTTCATCGATCAAACCAAGTGTGCTCATCGCCACGATGTCGAGCTTTGCGGCGTTTGGGATCGCCGCAAAGTCGGGAGACCGCAAAGGAACGCGTTACCGCTTTGCGCACTCTGTGGCTCTTGAGCAAGCGCTAAGCGTGTATCGGGCGGTGCGGCGCGAGGCTCGATGGGTGACAGCACTCGACTTGAGCCATCTCGATCTGCCGGGCACGGTGGCGTATCACGGCCGAGCCCAACACCCGGAGCACGTCACCCTCTGGCTGTACGTGTTGGCGCAGTGCGGTCACCTGGAGTTTCGACAGCCAGCGCGGATCAACCACCGCGCTGAGTTTCACGTTATCGATTGGGCGAGCGATTTTGCTCATCGCCACGATGTCGAGCTTCCAACGCGGCCATCAAAGCCTCGGCCTCATTGATCGTAATGAGGCCCTCGTCGATGCTGGTCACCAACGCCGACCACGCGAATCCGTAAGCCTTGGCGATGTCAGTGAGTGACACACGGCTGTGCTCACGAAGCCACGCTTCTGTCTGAGCTTTGTTCATCGTCCCCCCAACAACTCATCGAGTACGGCGTTGATTTCGTCGCGACCCGGATCGGTGCGATTGCGATCGATGGCTGCTTGTTTTGCCTTCACCCGTTGCCATGCCTTCTCCAACTTGGTCTTCATTGACTGAAGCGCCTTCTTGCCTGCGCAGAGCGCCCGAAGCTCGGAATAAGTAAATTCACATCGAACCGTTGGTTCGCAGAACAGGCGGAAACCGCTTGCGAGCAATCGGTACTTGGCGAAGCCATCCCGACCACGCCCTTTGGAGGTTTCGATGTTGTGCCCTCGCTGGCGCAGCTCATTGATCCTGGCGGTGAAGTTGTGACCGCCTCCTTTTTCCCTCAACTCCAGACCCGAATGCCAGCGACCGTCCTTGAGCATGTCGAGGATGGCACGAGCGGGAGTCTCGGGATCGTCAGGCCTGAAATCAGCCATGGCGCCTCACAATCTCGCACACGACCCAAAGAGCCCAGAGGGCGAAAGCGACGATTGTGCAAACCCCGGCTAGGGTCTCAGCGATTTGCAGAGCGGACATGGTTGGTTTCTCCTCTGCGTATACTGAAAGTATCGAACGATTATTGGCGCATGTCGAGAACAGCCGCAGCCGCGGCCAATCTAGCCGTGACAAGATGTGCAAGTACGCGCTGACCCTCGTACTGGCGACAAAGCTCCATCAAATCGAATATCAGCAGCCGCACGTCGATGTTGAGGTTGCGGATGCGCCCTTCCATCAGGGCTTCGACTTCATCAAACTCCTGCGTGTCGAGAAGCTCATCCTCGATCTCTCGTTGGTTGATTGTCATCATCGTCCTCCTTCACCAAGCCCGATCCGCCGCAGGTCGGGCAGTCACGTCGTTCGCGCAGCCCGACGTAAGTCTTGCTGCCTCGACAGTCGGGGCAGATCTGCCCCTCGCTCTCTGCGCATTCCGGCGGGTCTGTCGCCACCCACTGAGTGCCGTTCCAGTACTCGCGTCTTGCGCGTTCCCGTAGCTCCAAGTCGGTCTCCCCGACTCGCCGACACAAGGCCCTGCCTGAGAGCCCTGGAGAGCCCCAGACGGCTTTGATGGAGTCGCCAAGACGAGCGCCCCATCGGATCTCCTCGCTCTCAGGGAGGCTCTCAGGCATGTCCTGGTAGATGGGGTCGAAGTACACGTCGCCGTCGTGTCTCAGGAGCTTGTACTTCACCCCTGGCGCGACATTGGCGCGCAACCACTCATCGACATCGCCCGTGATCCTGGTGGTTGTCCTCGGCGTCATCGTCTTGCCTCCCTGGTGACCGTCGTTAGGAGTCCCCTCCGGGCCTACATGCCCGAGACCCGGAGGGGCGATGACAATCACCAAGCCAGCGTCCTGGCTGCTTGATCTTACGCCATCGGGGCAGATCTGCGCCAACCAAAAGTGAAGCTGCGCGTCCGAGTAGCAAGCCTGGTTGTGCGACAACACAGCTTATCCGGCTGTTGCTCTACCATTGAGCTACCCCCCTCATAGGCAGGGGGGACAGGACTTGAACCTGTACGTTTGCTTGTGAGGCTGGTTTCGCTGGGCGCGCAGCCAAGGTCACTCTACCACGAAGGGGCAGATCTGCCCCAACCAAAACGAACCTCTGAATGCAAGTACAAGAACAAGTGGTGGAGACGGGCGACCGACCCCATCTATAGAACGGTGGGGGTCGGTCGAGATGAAGCGGACCGTTACGCGTAACGTTACGTCACGTGACGTAACGGGCCGTAACACCCCTGTAACAGTGACGCAAGAAGAAGGAAATGTAGATGCAGATGGAAAGGCAGATGGAGAAGGGCAAAGCTATCTGCGTTCACAATTGAATTCTGCGATCTTCGCCCTTAAGCTCGAAGATTCCAATTGTTTGGCATAGTCCCGTTAGCCGACTAATGGCCGAGGGCAACGCGTAGCCCCTCCAGTCCGAGAGATCGCGGAATTCGGTCGTGAACAGGGTGATACTGCCCATGATCCTGGTCCGCTCTTCCAAGACACGAAGAAACAACTTGCGTCCAAAATTTGTGGACTTGGCTTCATTGAATGAAGTGTCAATCCCGACATTGTCGATGAGAAGAAGTTTGGGTTTTCGAATCCACGTCTCAAAGAGTTTCCCAAGATTCGGGTGCTCGCTCATCTTGATCTCGTGGGCGTCATCTAGAAATTCGTCCCAAAAGATGTATTGGCTCGTTGGGAACGGTTTTTCCACTGCCATGCCTCGTAATGTTGCCGCCGCGATCCATGTCTTGCCTCTACCAGGCTGTCCCTTGAGTAGTGCTCCTCTTGCGCCCGAGAGTGGATCGTACATGAGACCGCTGAGTTTCTCGATTGCCGTGTGGTTATGCTCATCGATACTGAGATTCTCCCAGTTGAGTTTCTCGATTGCATCGATACTGGGATTCTCCCAGTCGCACCCAGGCACCCAATTTTCCCAGGATTTCTTGACGCTGTTTTTGATTGCACAGTCGCACCGTTCACGACGGAACACCCCATCACGCTCGACAGTTACTGCCCCAATGCCGTGACATTTGGGGCAATGAGGATCGGGAGGACCATGAGTTGGTGGTTTCATTTTTGCCTCAGCTTCTACAAGGGACTGCGTTCATCGTTGTCGGCAGATTCGTCCTGACTTTCATTGTCGGCAGATTCGTCCTGACCTTCATTGTCATGAAATTTTCCGATTGCGTAATAGTAGACCCGACCCCCGGCCGACTTCCGAATGACCCAGCCCCGTTCGGCGGCACTCTTCAACCCGGTTGCGATGCGGTATGGCGTCAGCCCCGTAGTTTCCACGAAGTCTGCACCCGTCAGGATGCGCTCTCGGCGCCAGCACAAGAGACGAACCGCCAAGGAACAGATCCACGCAGCGGCGTCTCCCCCAGCCACAGACAGATCGGCCAAGGTCACAGGTGTGTATGACGGGCGCGGTTTGCGCTTGTCAGTCTTGGACTTCTTGTTTCCAGCCATGTTTCCAGCCTATTACAACACATTCTAGCCTCCCGTCAAGCCTTTTCTTCTCCAAGCCTTTCCATAATCACCTTTCCAAATCTCATAATCCCCTCCAATCGTAATACACGGGTCTTGAAACTCCCCTCCGTCTACAAGCCTTTCACTCCCTTCTATCCAAGATAGGAGATTTCTCAATGTTTCTAAGGTCTTCCAAGGGCTCTAAATTGTTCATTAGATCAGGTAGAGGGGGAGAACCTCTATAATTTAGATCGCAGATCTGCTCCCCACCCTCATCAAGTAGACCTGGGGGGCTGCGCCCCCCAGACCCCCGCCTGAGACCTGGGGGGGCTGCGCCCCCCCAGACCCCCCTCCTCTCGATAAGGTGATCATGGCGTGAGAGAACAGTCAAAACGAGCAAATGGGAGAATGCTGCAACACCCTGGACACCAGCAGCGGGTAAGGGGTATTGTGACGGATGCTTCTCGACCTTGCGCTGGAGGCTGAGATGAAACCAGCATGAAGCAGCCGCCGATTTGTCCACGGTGCGGACGCGATCTCATCGAGATTGCGGACCGAGGTGGATGGGAAGAAGTAGTCGGACTCGGGCTCTGGTTCGGTCCTTACCACGTGCGTGTGAAGATTGATGATTGGGTCGGTCGCCACGAGGACGATTCGAGTTGTCCATTGACGCGCGGTGAAGCGCTGACCATCATCGGTACGGTAGACCCATGAAGAAACCAGCACTCGCAATCCTGAAAACCGAGTCCCAGCCACAGGGGGTCGCTTTTAAGGTTCTAGCGACCTATCCGGGCATGAACGACCATTGGGAATTCGATCTGATGTTCGTGCAGGTTGCCTCGGGAGACTTGCAGATGAATTACCGGTCAGCCCACCCTTGGAGACCGTGGTTCGATTCCGCTGCACCGGTTGATGACAGTCATGACATCGATCTCATCTGTCGTGCTGCCTATGCGCGGTGCTTCCCCATCGCCCTTGCCATCTGGGAGACCCTGCCGACTTACCGTGCTCCTGACGCTCCTGAGAGCCCTCAGGAGACGCCCGAGGCTCAGGGGGCTGGTAGGGTGGGGCAGGAGGGGAAAATCCATGTCGAATGAACGCCACATCCGGCCGGTCTTCGCCGAAGGGGTAGGGTACCCCGAGACGCCCGGAGCGATTCTGGCTCTGATAGAGGCTCTTCTGGGGCCTCTATGGGGGCCTCTATGGGGGCAAGACCAGCCCCACCCTCGGACGAGCAGTTGACCCGGCCGACGTCGGGCCGCAAAGGAGCAAGCATGTCTGGAGTGAACAAAGCCATTCTCGTCGGCAACCTCGGCCGAGATCTCGAGCTTGGCGAGCGGGCGATGCACTTGGCGGTCGGGCAGATCTGCCCCGCGAAATAAAACGACATTTCGATTTTCGGCAAGGTCTATAGGGACTTTCCCGAGGATCAATCGATAGTGCCGGATCGATTGCGGCCGTACCGTAGGTACGTGCAATCAGATACGGTTGAAAAACCCTCTCTGACCAAGCCGCAGCGGCCGAAGAAGCCGGACGAAGACGAGACGGAGAAGAAGCCCCCGTTGGTTGAGCGTCCGCCTGCCTCGGGTGCGAAGCAGGTCGTTCGCTTTGGTGTCTTGTGCCTGGCACTTGCGTGCCTCGGTTGCCCCGGCAAGGAGCGGCGGGAGTTGAAGGGCGACGCAGAAGCTCCTGAGAAGCCTCAGGAAGCGTCGGAGTCCATGACCGGCACCAAGCCAGCCTCGGAGGAAAAAGCCGAGAGCAAGGCCGAGGCGAAGCCTGAGGGCAAGGCCGACGAGAAGAAGGTGCCCAAGTCATGACCTGGCCGGTCCGTGGACATCCATCTATGGGCGGCTCAAGGGCTGACATCCTTCGCGAGACGGAGAGCGGCAAGTGGCAGGTCTTGTCGGAGGAAGGCAAGAACCTCGGCATCTACGAGACCCGCGAGCAGGCGGCCGAGCGCCTCAGGCAGATCGAGGCGGCAAAAGGCGCAAAAGGCGAAAAAGGCGACTCACAACAGTGGGTGCGCCGCGTTGATTACCTCGGCCCTGTGCAGGTAGTGGCGGACGGCGACACGGTTGATGAGGGGACGTTCGCCGCCCATCGAACGTCTGAGGGGTATCTCCGTATCGACGGCCACATCTCGTCAGTCGGCGTCTATCAGTACAGCGACGGCGATTCGACTTGGGGGGAGCTTCGCACTGCGGCCGAGGTTTTCGCTCAAGAAGCACTCGATTCATTCAAGTTGAAACCGGTGACCGATGACCATCCTTCGAACATGGTCACCGCCGAGAATATCAAGTCTGTGCAGAAGGGCCATTTGGGTTCGGACATTCGGCCCGATGGTAGCCACGTCAGAAGCGACATTCTCATCACCTGCCCGGATTTGATCACGAAGATCGAGGGCGGGAAACAACAGCTTTCGTGCGGCTACGAGGCAATCGTTACCGCGCGGGATGGGGTGGCCGACGACGGCACTCCTTATGCGGCCGTGCAATCCAAGATCCGCGGGAATCATCTTTCCGTCGTGGACTTGGCGCGTGGCGGCCCATCTTGCCGTTTCTTGGCTGACGCCACGGACGGTGCATTTTCCATTGGAGACGACACGATGAAAATCGTCCGAAACAAAGATGGGACCGTCACGATTGAGGGCACCGAGTACGAAGTGCCCGATGCCGTGGCAGCGGCCATCGAATCAATGAGCGCCAAGCTCATGGCCATGGAGGAATCCGAGGCCGATCAGGAAGAAGAGAAGAAGAAGCCCGAGGATGAGGTCAAGCCTGACCAGACGGAGGAAGAGGAGAAGAAGGAGGGCGACGCATTGCAGGCGCAGATCGATTCTCTCAAGGCGCAACTCCAGGCAGAGCGTGACGCTGCATCGAGCAAGATCGACGCACGCGTTGCTCTCGTAACCTCAGCACGAGGCATCCTCGGCGATGAGGCAAAGACAGATGGCGTCAAGGATATCGACTTGATGCGTCAGGTCGTGGCGAAGGTCACCCCGCCGATGAAATCCAAGATGGACAAGGCCAGCGAGGACTACGTCCGGGCTGCCTACGAGATGGCTCTCGAAACACACGCGACCAAGACCGACTCATCGAATGAGTTGCTCGCGGTCACCTTCGATGCCGTCAAGACCGACGACACCGATCTCGACAGCCTCTACCAGCAACATCTCGATCGCATGGGCGGTCGTGTGAAGAGCGAGGGGGCGAACTAATGGGTCAGGTCAACTACACATACCCATGGGGCAAGGTCGGCCAGGTCGGCACCTACGCGACAGGTGACATCGTTTCGATCGTCAACCCGCTCGCACGACAGGTGACCAACTACCACCAGGACGGCGACACCACCGACGGCACGTACACTTTGTCTGCGACCGATGGTCGTCAGACGGTGACCGCGTCGTTCGTCGCTGCGGGTCTCACCGCAGATCAAATCGCAGCAGGATTGGCTGCTGCCATCAATGCTGACACCTCATTCCGAGGCGTCGGGTCGTCAGGCACGGTCGTCGGCGACACGTTCGACATCACCTTCACTCAGCCCGGACTTGTCTGGACTTTGACGATGACGAGCGATCCCTCCGGCGGCGTTGTGGACCTTCTCACCACGACGACGGCTGGCTACACGCAAGTTGCTCCGGGAATCGTCCTTCAATCGGATACAGCCGGCGGTTTCACGACCACGTACACTGACGCAAAGCTCGGGCTCGGCGTCACTATCCGCAACGCAGATCTGGTGCAGCCGATGGCCAACCCGGCCGGAGCGACCGGATACGACGGACCTGCTGAGATGTCCCTCGTTCGACGAGGCGAGGTCTACGTGCAGGTGGTAGCGGGCACGACCGTCTACATGGGCGATCGGGCCTACTTCGATCCCACGGGAGCAACGTGGGACAACGCAGGCGCAGGTTCGCACGTGCTTGTCGAGAATGCCCAATGGCAGACGAGTGGCACGGGTGTTCAAAGGGTCTACGTCAACTTCCCGAGCGACGTGTAGGAGGATCAGATGTCATACCTCAAGAAAATCGTCGATTCGGTCAACCACATCCCCGCATTCCGTGCGGACGACAATGCTGCCTACTACGCGAGGCACCTCGTAACAGCAACCCTTCAAGAGTTGTTCAAGTACGAGTACCGCGATACGCCTTGGGCAAGTGGAGAGTTGGTCTCCATTTCGACCAACGTGGATGCGGGTGCTCGTGAGGTTTCGTGGCTCACCAAGGGCAACACGGGCAGCGCTGACATCGTTGCCGACAACGCCAACGATATTCCGACCGCCGACATCGAAGGCGAGCTGAATATCAACAAGGCGTACACGATCGCCACGGCGATCCAGTACAGCACCCAGGACATTCGTCAGAGCAGGATGCAAGGGCTGTTTGATATCGCCAGCGACAAAGCCGTCGCTGCAAGGGAAGCTCACGATCGTAAGCTCGATGAGCTAATCCGGCTGGGCGATGTGCCGAGGGCAATCACGGGAATCGTGAATGCTTCCGGTTCATTCCACGTGACCGCTGCGACCGGTACTTGGGCCACTGTTGCGACAGCAGCCCAAATCCTGGCCGACTTCAACAGCGGCTACGCGGCGGTGTACACGGGCACGACTGGCGTGGAGCGACCCAACACGGTCGTCTTCCCGTCCACTGTGTGGCCGCGGATCAGCACTCTTCAGAACAGCACGGCATCCGACGCGAGCGTGTTGGACTACCTGAAGAAGGCGTACCCGGAGATCACTTTGTGGAGGCCCGACGCGGGTCTCGACACGGCCGGCGATGCCGGTGGCGCTTGCGTCATGATCTACAACCGTGATCGCGCTCGTATTCGAGGCATCATGCCGATGGCACTCAAGCCCACGCCGTTGGAGCAAAAGGGCCTCGTGTTCAAGATGGTGTTCGAGTCTCGCTACGCGGGACTGGCCATTCCACGGCCACGCTCCATCTGCAAGCTGTCTGGCGTCTAGCCAGATTGTGAAGAGGGGAAGAGACGTTGATGCGCCTCTTCCCCTCTCGTGTTTTCCAAAAACCAGCGATCGGCAGAAGTCCCATATCCCCTCCAATGGTGGAGGGGCGCTCGCCAAAGAGGTTTCGTTGGTTTCTCCTCTGCGGCGAGCACCTAGGAAACCAACATGCAGATCCAAAATAACACACCTTTTGTCCTCGTCTTCGGGAAGGCAGCAATCGAGCCTTCGAGCGTTGGCACGTTGCCTCCTGAATTCGAGCAGCACCCGGAAGTCGATCTTCTGCTCCGTCTGCGGAAGATCAAGCCGCATGGTGGCACCCCGCCGAAGCCTCAACCTGCATCGACGGTCCACACGTCAGATCTCGACCCGTCGAATGATGGCCCGGAGGCACTCACCTTCGACTCGGATGAAGTTGACATTCCAATCGGGTGGGACGAATTCCACGGCAACAAGGCCCGCGCGTGGATCAAGAAGTGTGACGATGTTGTGCTTCTCAGCAAGATGCATGCAATCGAAGACAGACCGAAGATTCGCGTTGCTCTGCAAGCACGCATTCAGGAGCTTGAATAATGGCTGCATCGTGTCTCACGGGCTCTGAATTCTTAACGCTCACCGGGACTGAATTCACCACCTTCGGTGCAAACAGCACCGGCAGCATCACCGTTGCGTCGGTCGGGAATCCAGCCGACACCATCGTGCTTGGTGGCGTGACGCTCTCGGCCGTCGCTGGAGCACGTACTTCGGGAAGTAACGATTTCTCACTCGCGAGCGGAACGGTAGGCGGAATCGCTCAATCCATCGTTGATGCGATTCAGGACACTGCCAATTCATTCACTTCGATCGTGACGGCAAGCCTCCGCACGCCCGGCTTGGCGATCATCGATTTGGTGAGCGTTGCGACAGGGACTTACAGCCTCATCCCGATCTCGACGGGACAGCCGCTCGTCTACACGCTGAGCGACACGACGTTGACCGGAGGCGATGAGCAACTCGACAGCATCCTCACGGCCACGTGCGCGATGATCAATCCGACGTGCTGGGGAGTGAAACGTTCATTTGCGCATTGGTACCTCACTGCGCATTTCCTCACCATCGCGAGCGGCAATGCAGGCGGGACGGTAGCGTCCAAGAGCATTGACAAGATCTCGATCTCCTACGCAGTCACGCCACCGAGCGACCCGGAGCTTGGAAGTACGAAATGGGGTCTGCTCTATCTGGCGTTGCGCGATTCGTTGCCTCGCATCGGAGCGGTCGCGGGACGTTCGGACAATCCTCTACTCGGGGTGATCGTGTAGTGGCCGAAGCCTACATACGGGTGACGTACAAGGACAAGGGGTTGGAGCAACTCAAGGAAAACCTTCGCGAGTTGGCCAAGTACCGCGTCACCGTTGGTTACCAAGGCAAGGAAGCGACAGAGAAGATCGAGCCCGGTGGGTTGATGCTCTCAGTGCTTGCGCGATGGCAGGAGTTTGGAACGTGGCGTTGTGACTCGACATCGTTGGGAGGCTCGATTCCAGCGCGTCCCTTCATGCGCAACGCGGTCAAGGAGTCGGGGACTGTTCTTGCCAAGTCAGCCGCTAAGGCTTTCGCTCCTGTAGCCGAGGGCAGAGCCGATGCCGTTGATGCGATGGGCGAGGTCGGCAACACGATGGCGGAGGCGGTTCTCAAGAAGCTGAATACGACACGCCAATGGGCAGCACCAAATGCCCCGAGCACGATTGCGAAGAAAGGCCCTGGGTTGCCTCCGCTCGATGCTGGTCACCAACGACTGCACAAGGGGCTTACGTGGGCAGTCCGTGACGGCCACACGATCGTGAAGTCGGGAAAGCCTAGTGGGAGAAAGTAATGGCTAATGGCGCAGTGACCTTCACCATCTCTCTCGCGGACTTTCTTGCGACCGCGAAAGACGACGGAACATGGGCAGACATCTTCCAGACCGCGAAGACCGACGACGTAGCGACGCCCGCGAGTCAGATCAAGGATTACGCAGGCCAGCTTTGGGGAAACGGAATTGATGATCTGTTTCTTGCGAGCTATCAGCAACTCTACAAGGGCGCGAAGCTCTGGTCGGTTGCCGACGCTGCTGCTCGGGATGCTCTCGGGTCGGATGATGCGCTTGGAGTCAACGATCTCCTGTTCAAAGAAGATGATCAGACGCTTTGGTACTGCGTCAGTGTAGACGGAGCGTCGGCGTCGACGTGGGCGAGTATCTCATCCGCTGGTGACGTAACAGGGCCAGCAGGTGCGACCGATCACGCAGTAGCGCGCTACGATGGGGCTGGTGGCAAGACGATTCAGGACAGCGTCGTCATCATCTCCGATGCCGGTGCGATGTCCGGCATCACGAACATCACTCTCTCTGGCACGGTCGATGGGGTTGACGTTTCGGCAACGGGCGCTTCTCTGACCGCACACCTTGCTGACACGGCCAATCCGCATGCGACGAGCTTGACCAAGGCTCTCGCAACAGGAGGCGTCACGGGCGGCAACGACTTGGAGGTTTCTGCGGCCGATGCCTTCATCATGGTCGAGAATGGTGCTGTCCCCGGCGGTGCTCCGGCTGCTGGTAAAGGCAAGCTGTGGGTTAAGAGCACGACTCCCAACACGCTCTATTTCACTGACGACACAGGTGTCGATCACAACCTCGGAGCAGCGGGAACGGGCGACGTAGTTGGACCGGCAGGTGCAACCGATCATGCCCTTTGTCGATTCGACACGGCGACCGGAAAGCTCATTCAGGATTCGACCACGACGTTGACCGACGCTGGCGACATGACTGTCAACGGCTCGATCAACGTGACGGGCAATGTCGATGGTCGTGACGTTTCAGCAGACGGAACAGCCCTCGATGGTCACGTTGCGAGCACGGCCAATCCTCACACGGTGACGCTTGCCCAAGCCTTGGCTGGCGATAACGTCACCGGGGGAACGAACATCGAGATCGAGAGCGGCGACGCTCTCATCAGTACGGCCGGATCTGGTGGCGGTGCTGGCGCCAATCTCCCAATCGGTGCAGGCGACGGGAATGGTGCAGGTGCCGGAGGAGACACATCTATAGCCGGCGGCGCTGCTCCTGGAGCGGGCGCTGGAGGCGATGTCAGCCTGGCCAGTGGAAACTCGGTCTCAGGCAACGCAGGAGACATCACAGGAGCGGCGGGAAACAGCGGGGGTGCCAACGTCGGCGGCGAAGTGACGTGGGCAGGAGGGACAGGAGGAGCTACAGGAGCGGGTGGGGTCTCTTCGGGCGTCGGTGGCTCGGGTGGAGCAACCTCGGGCGCAGGAGGCGCAGGCAAAGTCTACGGAGGCAGCGGAGGACCGGCGAGTCCCGGCGGCGACGCCGAGCTTGTAGGTGGCGCAGGAGGCAACTTGGGCAACGGTGGCGAAGCTCACGTCTACGGAGGCGAGGGCGGAGCAACAGGCCATGGTGGCCCAGTTGAGGTTTACGGTGGTCTCGGCGGTGTTACCTCGGGCAATGGAGGGGAGACCACTGTTCGTGGAGGCAATGCGCAAACCGCAGGTGCAGGGGGAGCGCTCAATTGCTTCGCAGGTCAGGGAGCAGCCCTCCGGGGAGGTCATGCCTACTTCAAAGGCGGTGCGGCCGGAGTGAATTCGGATGGTGGAAACGCAATCGTGGAATCGGGAGTGGGCCACGGCATTGGCGATTCGGGTTACGTCTACATCCACACTGGAAACGCGGGAGCAACCGGCGATTCGGGCAACATCCTTCTCGAAACCGGCACCGCAGCAGGTGGAACGAAAGGTCACGTTCGCGTCACCAATAGCGACTTCGTGATCGTGCTCTCCACGGTTGCCCATGGCCGTGTGACCGAGGTCGCTGAGTACGATGGGTCAACGACTGGACCGAACACGGCTTGGTCACTGACGTTGCCTGATGATTCGGCAACTCGTATCGAGGCCAAGGTCACGGCAATGAAGACCGATGGCTCGCAACGAGCTTTCTACATTCGTCGCGTTGGCGTCTACCGAAACGGTGGAGGAGCAACGATTCAGGGCTCTGTCGACGCAACGTGGACCGAGGAATCAGACGGCACGTGGGATTGCACATTCGACGTGAACAGCAACGACGTGCGGCTACGAGTTACAGGACCATCCGGCGTTGTCAACCTTCGTTGGCGCGCGACGTTGGAATATCAACAAGTCACGTAGGAGATCAGAATGCCGATCTATCAAGCAACAGCAGCAGGCGGGGGCACCCAATTCACCGGAGCGAGCGCAGCCACCGGGTTGTTCGATGCAGCGACGCACACGGGGTCGCCTACGATTCAGGTCAGGGTCAACTCCATCACGTTTCACACGGGTGGTGCGATCACTGACTGGACGCTCAGCAGCGTCGATCCGGGCGACAGCCAGACGACCGTGTTGCTCACCGACACGACTACCGATCTGGTGTGCGGCGGGCCGCATGGTTTCATGATGCTGCCCACGAACGCGGACAGCAACGCGTGGCAGTTGAAGTTTGAGACGACCGGCATGGCAGCCAGCGGAACGCTGAAAGTGGACTTCGATTTCGAATCGACGGAAGGGTAGGCAACGATGATCTTCACACTGCCAGGCGCTTTCGCCACTTCCGGGGGCAAGGTGATCATTGGCGGAGGCTCGATGGGTCTCGCGCCGAATGATGCAACATACGTCACGCTCACCACCAATGCGACATTGCTCAATGAACGTGTGCTTACTGCGGGCACGGGCATTGCGCTCACGGACGGCGGAGCAGGCAGCACCATCACAGTGGGTGTCGATGCCACGCTCAACGAGATCTTGTCGAGCGGCAGCACGACAGGCGGTGTCGATCTTGAAGTAACGGCGGGTGATTCCTTCATCCTCGGAGAGAACGCAGCGACTCCCTGGACACCTGCTGCTGCGAAGGGCTGTATCTGGGTCAAGAACGATGCGCCCAACACCGTCTGGTTCACGGACGACGCGGGAACGGATGTTCAACTTGGTGTTGGTTTGCCCGGTGATGTCGTAGGCCCGGCTGGCGCAACCGATGACAACATCGCGACGTTCGATGGAGCAACGGGAAAGCTCATCCAGGATGGTGGCGAAAAGATCACCGATCTGCTCGACCTTGGTGGAACGCGAGCCATGTCCGGCGACTTGGATATGGGCACGAACGCGGTCACGAATGTAGGCAATGTCGATGGACGCGACGTTTCCGCCGATGGCTCGACACTCGATACTCACGTTGGGTCGTCAGCGAACCCACACACCGTGACGCTCACGCAGGCGCTCACAGGCGGCAGCACGACAAGTGGTGTTGATCTGGAAGTAACGGCAGGGGATTCGTTCATCCTTGGTGAGAATGCAGCTACGCCTTGGACGCCTGCTGCTGCAAAGGGAGCGATCTGGGTCAAGAACGATACTCCCAACACGCTCTACTTCACCGATGATGCGGGTACGGATTTCCAGCTTGGTGCGGGCGGAGATCTTGTCGGTCCGGCAGGTGCGACAGACGACAACCTCGTCACGTTCGACGGCGCAACGGGGAAACTCGTTCAAGACGGTGGTGAGAAGATCACTGACCTTCTCGATCTGGGCGGGACACGAGCCATGTCGGGCGATCTGGACATGGGAACGAATGCCGTTACGAACGTTGGAAACGTCGATGGTCGCGATGTGTCGGCTGACGGTTCGACTCTCGATACGCACGTTGCTGCAACGAACAATCCACACTCGACTACGCTGACTCTCGCTCTCACGGGAGGCAGTACGACAAGCGGCGTTGACCTTGAGGTCACGGCCGGGGACTCGTTCATTCTCGGGGAGAATGCTGCAACACCCTGGACACCAGCAGCGGGTAAGGGCTGCATCTGGATCAAGAACGACGCCCCGAACACGCTCTACTTCACTGACGACGGAGGCACCGATCATCAGTTGGCAACGGGCGGAGACCTTGACGGTCCGGCAGGTGCGACAGACGACAACATCGCCACATTCGACGGAGCAACAGGAAAGCTCGTTCAAGATGGTGGAGAGAAGATCACCGACCTTCTCGACTTGGGCGGCACCAGAGCCATGTCGGGCGATCTCGACATGGGAACGAACGCGGTCACGAACGTGGGGAATGTTGACGGTCGTGACGTGTCGGCTGACGGCTCAACGCTGGATACTCACGTAGCAGCGACCAACAATCCCCACAGTACGGACTTGGGGAATCTCGGGACGGGCACTCTCGCTGAGTTGAACACGGCCGTTACCGACGCGACGTTGGTGGACGGCAACCTCGCAGCCGTTCTTGCAGGCGGCAGCACGTCAGGAGGGACAGATCTAGAGATCTCAGCAGGAGATGCCCTCCTGCTGAATGAGAACGCTGCCGTACCTTGGACGCCAGCGGCAGGCAAGGGTGCGATCTGGGTGAAGAATGCAACCCCCAACGAGTTGTACTTCACCGACGACGCTGGCACCGATTTCCAGCTTGGTGCCGGCGCCTCTGCGCTCGATTCCTACAGCCAAGTGAATGGAGACAATGGGACGGGATCTTCGAACAATCAGATTCTCCGATTCGATACTGAAACTTCGTCTGCGGGTTCGGACATCACGTATACCGACTCGGCAACGAACGGAGGCTATTGGGCAATCAGCACGACCGGTATCTACGCCGTGAGCGCGAGCCTCTACGAAGGCTACTCTGCGAGCAATGCCTATGCCATCAACGTGGCTTCTGCGTTGAGTAACACATTCGATGCGACGCACATACGTGCAATTGGCGGCGGCACGACGAGCCTCGGCGATAGCATTCAAATTGCCTGGACAGGCAAGGTGACGGCCGGGGATGAAATATGGATCAGCGTTGACCCGGACACAACTTGGTCAACGTCGGTATCGACAAACAAGAACGTGGTCACGGTAACGAGGGTGCAATAGATGACCGATCTCTCACCAGAAGAATCTTCACTCGTCGGTGCCATCACGGGCCATTTACACCAAAGTCACAGTCGTACGCGTGCGCTAACATGCAGCGCTCAAGACAAGACTGACTAAGTAGAATGTTTTCCGAAGACAGCCTCTCGTTCGCTCCATCCGCGCTTGAGCCTCATCAGCGCGGTGGGGTAAGCGACGCCCGAGATGGCGCACCATTCCTTCAAGGTGCGGCGGACTCCGCTGATCGTGAGCCAGCGGGTATTTCTTCGGTTGGCGACGTTCTCGCGGGCGATTACCCAGCGGCAGTTGGAGGGCTCATAGCCCCTCAGCGGATCAATTCTATCGATCTCGTGCTTGGGCGGACGCTCGCCCATGTCGGCAAGGAAGTTCTCGAAGTCGAGCCAGCGGTCGCAGACGGTGATGCCCTTCGCGCCCCAGTAGGCGAAGTCCTTGTGGGTCTGCTCGAAGCACCGCCGCTTCATGGCGCGCCATGTTCCGTAGGTGCCCGTGTGGGTTTTCCCGTGCGTTCGGTTGGCTTTTCCGAGAGCGCGGCCACGGTCAATTCTGAGGCACCCACAAGACTTCGAAGATCCGTTTCGAAGGGACTGACTTTGGATGACCTTCTCTACTCCGCAGGAACACCGACACAGCCACGTGGCTTGATTGTGTCGGTTCTGCCCATGAAATCTCAGAACGGTGAGGCGTCCGAACTTCTGACCCGTGAGATCGATGCGCTTGCCCATGTAGCACAACCTACACAACCATCAGGGGTTTGTCAATAACATGCCCGATCTCTCACCAGAAGAATCTTCACTTGTCGGCGCCATCACGGAGCTGATCGAGCAACGTGAGAAGAACGCCCGTGAGGATTCGCGGACGAACGGGAAAGTCCTGCGCCGGTTCGTCCTGGTGAAAGACGCGGTCGTAGCTATCGTCTTCTTTGCGTCCTTGCTCGGGGCTGCCGCTGTCATGTTCCAGCGCCTCGCGGAGAAGCCGACGATGCGGGAGATGGAAGAGGCGGTCGAGACTCGGGTTGCTCCCGTCGAGAAGGTGCAAAGCGAGCAAGCCAAGACCATCACGACCATCGAGTCCGATGTGAACCGCACGAAGCAAGTGCAGGAAGTCGTGCTTGAGCAAAATGCCTATCAGGGCAAGGTGCTTGAGCACATCGCCAACAAGAAACGAGGCGATCCTCCGGGCAAGCCGAAGGAGCTTGAGCGGAAGGAAACGGAGTTGATGAAATAATGCCGTTGCTCCCCGTCGCAGGCTTGATTGATGAATTCAACGTCGGCCCGTTGATCATCAGCAGGCGCACCCCGCCTACGCGCAACATCTATGGCGAGATGGTGCCTGCGACGGCGACCAACATCTCAGTCAACCCCATCGCGGTTCACAACGTGTCGGGCAAGGACCGCACGATGCTGCCCGAGGCAATACGCGAGTTGGAGACGATCGAGGTCTACACGAAGATTCAGGTCTACTCGGGCAACGACGGACAAGCACCTGATGTGATCACCTACGCAGGCCGAACCTGGGTGTGCTCTTTGACGATGGACTTCGACCGTCAGGGAGGCGTGTTCATCTCCTACTTCACGCTGGAGGACCAGAACATCCCATGACCATCGCATCGCCCATACGCCTGGACAGGCTTCAGTTGGCGCTCCAGACCGTTCTCTCGGATGCCCTGGGGTCTCACGCGGAGGTTGGCTGGGCCTACGGAGAAGGCTTGTGGGACGACAACTTCCCCTCGGGCAACGCGGTCAACATGACGTTGATCAGCGGCCCCAACTTCCACAATCAGAATTGCGTTCGTGGCGAAGTGTTCGTTCCACCGACGACGGTGAACGTGAAGGTCGATTCGGCCACTGCCAATGAGCGGTACATCATCGCAATCAACGAATACAACTACTACCACGACGCGACAGCCCTCGATACGGTGACGACGATCCGCGATGCTTTGGTGGCGCTCATCGTAGCGGACACCGAGAGTCCTTTCACCGCAGCCCCAGCAGTTGCGGTTGATGAACTTACCGTCACACCAGACGCAGTCGGTTCAATCTGGCAAATGGCAGTGTCCAATCAGATGACCGGAACACCAACCCTTTCATCGCAGGCTGTTTTGAAAGTACAGGACACACGTCGATTCACTGTCGCCTTTGGATGTTTCTCCAAGGAGCGATTTCCTCGCAGTGGAGCATGGGACATCGCTGCCCGTGCTCAAGCTGCTCTCACGTCGCCTCAGTATCTTGAGGTTTTCAATCAGTACGGCATCGCAGTGTGGGGCAAGAGCCCAACGACAGATCTGTCGGACATCGCAGGAGGCCATTGGGAAAGCCGTGTCAACTTCGATGTTGACTTCTCTCTGCGTTCAACCTTCACCACCGATGTCGAGAGGATTGAGCACGTAGGCATGACGCTCAATCTCAGCGCGCCGACCGAAACGGTGACGTTCACCGTGGACAAACCATGACGCTACTCCAGTCCCAGAGCCCGGAGAGGAGACCAGCCGTAGGCGGTGAGTCTCATGTAGATGGTGTTCCGTCGGATTCCGGTGATCTCAGCCCATTCGGAGATTGTGTGGGTTTCTTCATTCGCGGTGATGCGCAGGGCCTTCCTGTAGGGTCGGGTGTTTTTCTGTTGCACGGACGACAAGGCCCATCTCACGTTTCCGGGTTCGTAGTCCCCGTTGTTGTCGATGCGATCAATGGAGTGACCGTTGGACGGGCGCGGCCCCACGTCGGCCAGAAAGTTCTCGAACGAGTGAAGCCAACGGTCGCAGACTCGGATGCCCCGGCCCCCGTAATTGCTGAAGAAGGAGGCATTGGGGTTCAGGCATCGTTGTTTCATGTTAGCCCACGTGTTGTATTCGATGGAGTGTGTCTGTCCGTGGGTGGTGCTGGTTTCGGAAACTCGCTCGCGCTGGAGACAGCCACAGCTCTGGGTACGCCCGTCTCGGAGTGCTCCTCCGAAGACGACGCATTCGTTCCCGCATTTGCAACGACATCGCCAGAGAGGTTGTCCGCTGCGACTAGAACCCTCGCGCCCGAGGACGATGAGCCGTCCGAAGACTTTCCCGGTCAGATCGATCAGCCTGACCCTCGACGTGGTCTCCCGTTTGAGGCATCCGCAGGAACGTGTTGGGTGTTTCCGGGTGAGGCTGCTTGCCTTGATCGTTTTCACGTTTCCGCATTCGCACCGACATTTCCAGTAGGTGCCTTTCCGATTCCTGTCTCTTTCCAGGACGGTGAGCCGTCCGAAAACCTTGCTGGTCAGGTCGATCAGTTTCGCCATGGTGACAGTAACTTCAACATGGGGTTGGAGCACATGTCAACCATTTCCCCGAGCGAACTGGTTTTCGCTCAAATCGACCGCAGGGAGAGTCCTGCGGGGAAATAAAGAAGGTGTATTTTGGCCGCACCGATCACCGCATTTTGTGACATCACCGCCAACGTAGCAGCCGCGACGCCCACGAGATTCAGCTTCGGCAACTTCATGGGCCTCTTCGAGCACGACATCACGACCAACCGACTCGATGGTCCGTATGCCAGCGTCGCAGAAGGCGTTGCCGCCGGATTCACGAGCGTCGCAGCCCCGGAGATCTACTACTGGATGTCCTCTGCGTTTGCTCAGGACGATGCCGTCGATGCCGTGTACATCGGACGCAAGATCCCGGCTACGGGCGGAACGCTCGATCAGGTCTGGCAGGTGGACGACACTGGCCCGGCTTTCGTGGACATGACCACAGAGGCCAATGACGCCACTGTGAACAACTGGATCATCTTCCCGGCCGCAGAGGCTATCGGAGACTACTGCGCCATCGGAAGCGCAGTGCCCTTCACAGGCGTCACCTTCGACAACACGGGCGGCGTGCAGGGAGTCGGCGGCGTGGTGACGTGGAAGTACTGGAACGGGTCATCGTGGGCCAACCTTGCGGGCGTGACCGACAACACGACCGGATTCACGGCTGCTGTCGGCGTCCAGACGCTCACCTTCACCCAGCCTGCCGATTGGGCAACCTGTGAGTTGAACGCCACTGGCGGACAGCTTTACTACATCATCGCCGAGGTCACGACGGTCTACGGCACAAACCCGCAGTACGACAAGGGCTTCATCACGGGCGATGCCGATTGGGACGATGCTCTCGATCAGATCACAGCGGTCAACGGACCGGAGTCCTGGTACGGACACACCATTGGAAGCCGCGTGAAGGCGGACATCGTGACCGTCGCCGCATGGACGGAAGCGAACGACACGCACATGTTCTTCCCGCAGAGTGCGGATGCGGACTTCCTCAACGGAACGGCGGGCAACGTTGCTCTGACGCTCCAGTCCTCGAGCTACAAGCGAACGGCAGGCCCGATCTACCACCTCACCAGCAGCGGTGCTGCGAACGGCTATCTGGACGGAGCATGGGGCTCGTCTGGCTTCGGGATGGATCTCGATGCACCGAACGGACGAGGCATCTGGGCCTACCGTGAGTTGGAGGGCATCACCTACGACAACGTCACGTCCGCTCAAGCGAGCGCGATCTGGGGTGCGAACGGAAACCTCTACGGGCGCAACAAGGGCCTTTCCTTCACGAGCAAGGGCACGACCGCCTACGGGACTCCGTACTTCATCGACATCCAGACGACCATCGACTGGATCAAGATGCGCTTGGAAGAGGACATCGTTGCTCTCTTCGTGGCGCAGAACGTCGTGCCGTACACCGATACAGGCATCAATTTGGTGGTTGCGGCGGTGAAGGAACGACTCGACAAGGGCGTGACCTTTGGTCACTTCTCACCGGACACCGAGCCGGAAGTCGTTGCTCCTCTTGCAGCGAATATCTCCTCGACTGTCAAGCAGACGCGAGTCCTGACTCTCACCGCTTCTGCTGTGTTTGCCGGCGGCGTTCAAAAGCTCGACTTAACTTTGGCCGTCAACTTCTGATTTCAAGAGCCCTAGACATCACGTCTAGGCTACGGGAGACCAAGAACAGAGAGGAAACAAATGAAGCAATACTCCATCGACCGAGTTGAGGCTGCATTCTATGGCCTGGACTTGAAGCCAGGCTTCGCGGCTGGAACAACGATCACGGAGACCCGTGCCGCTCCTACGTGGACCAAGCGTGCCACGGGGAACGGACGAATCGTTCGTGTCTACAACCCTGATCGATCGGGCACCCTGACGGTGCTCATCGATCAGGAGACGGATGTCCACAATCAGCTTCGTGTTCTCGCGAAGGCCGACCGGTTGTCACGGAACGTGGTGGGTACGCTGACTGTGAAGGACACGTCATCTGGTGAGGTTTTCTACTACAAGAACGCCTACATCAGCACCGAGCCCGACGAGGTTCGGGGAACAGAGGCAGCCACCTACGCGTGGGTGTTCGAATTCGAGAGCGTCGAGCACGTGCCGGCAGCGGCTTTGCTCAATTTCATCGGTAGTTAACCCATCAGAGAGGAAAAACCAACATGGGCACTATCAAGGAACACCTCACGACCATCGACAACAAGGAGTACTCGTGCAAGACCTTTCCGGCAACGGAGGGTCTTGTGCTCCTACCGAAGCTCATCGCTTTGATGGGCGACAAAGTCGCGAACCTCATCTTCTACACGGATGATGAGCAACAGAAGGAGCTAGTCGAGAACCCCAAGACCGGCATCGCCATCATGGTGCAGATCAGCGAACGTGCTGCTGAGAACGACGGACTGCTCATCATCAAGGAAGTCCTGAAGTACACGCGATGCAAGCAGTGCAGGGTTGGCGATGCGGAGGTCGAAGCCTCGGTGTACGAGACTTTCGATCATCACTTTGCCGGTAGCTACGGACACCTGTTCAAGGTGTTCTCTTGGGTTGCGAGGGTGTCTTTCGAAAACCCCTGATGCGTATGGTGGAGGGTTTCCCTTCCTACCCTAAGCATCCGAGAGCGGGAGGATCTCACGAAGGGCTGATGCCAGCGAATGTGCATGGCTACATCTTTGCTTTGTGCAACACCCGAGAAGGAATCAACGCGGATATGTACGTGAAGCTCCAAACTGAGATCGATCTGGAAGGTCTCCTCGACCTTCTTGAGATGCAGCATGCGCGGGGATCGTGGTTGCACGCTGACATGTTCAATTCGGATGAGTTTACCGACATCCGCAGGGAAGGAGGTTACTAATGGCCTCCGCCACAATATCTGAACTTCTTATCGAGATAGGCGTGAGCGTTGACGAGGCTGACAAGGCGGCCAAGAAGATCCAGGGCGTCACCGACTCGGCAGACAAGGCCGAGAAGACGGGCGGCTCAAAGCTCTCCAAGTTTGCGAAGGGTGCCGGCATTGCCTTCGCCGCAGTTGCGGCAGCGGCGGCAGCAGCAGCGGTGGCGGTAGCCAAGGCTGGTAAGGATATCTTCAGCTTCGTGGTGGATACGACCGCCAACCTGGACAAGATTGCGAAGCAAGCGGACCAGTCAGGGCTTGGGGTAGAGCAGTACCAACGGCTTGCGTTCGTAGCTGAACGTAGCGGTACGAACATCGAGAACGTGAGTAAGGCATCGAGACGAATTGGCGTCTTGATGCAGGATGTGGCGCAGGGCGGCGGCAAGATGTTCACTGACACGCTCGCATCCATCGGTCTCAGTCTCGAAGACATCCAGGGCAAAGACACCACCGCGCAGTTGGGCATCATCGGCGATGCCCTGAACACCTTTACCGATGATGGCGAGAAAGCAGCCATCGCCGCGAAGCTGCTTGGTGAAGAGGCTGGCCCATTCCTCGTTCCTATGCTCAATGAAGGAACGGAAGGCATAAAGAAGCTTGCCGCAGAGGCAGGCAACGTATTCACCGAAGAGGATGTCGGAAAATCAGTAGCTTTCCAAGACTCCCTGACGAATGTCAATGTGATCATTAATCGGGTGAAGGGCGACTTGGCGACAGCGCTCATTCCGGTGATGAAGGATGTAATCGAGAAGTTTACGGATTGGCTGCAAGAGAATGAGCAATTCATCGAGCAAGACTTGCCCGAGATCCTGGGCAAAGTCGTGGAAGTACTATCGGAGCTTCTGCCGATCGTTGCCGATACCATCGTTGAATTCAAAAACTTCTTCAAGGAGATCAAGCAACTCGATGAGAGGCTGACCGAGGACTTCGGTCCTGCGTGGGAGTACGTGAAGGGAGCGGTCTCCGCTGCCTTGTTCCCGATCAAGGCGGTTGCGGATGCCATCGGTGCGGTCATTGACCGCATCACCGAATTCGTCCGATCGAGCGAAACGCTCATGGCTCTTGCTCGACGCCTGGGCATTGGTGCATTCGAGAAGACGACCACGGTACGCGGTGCTCCACGTCCGGGCGAGACTCCGGCGGAAACCGAAGCTCGTTTGCTTCGTGAGCATCAAGAAAAGGAACGCGAAGCGCAGGTCGACAAGATGCTGCGCAAAGACTTGAAGGACGCAGCCAGACGCAACAAGCGTTACGGCGACAAGTTTGCTTCCGAGACGGTCAAGGGCGCAAAGGGCAGAAGGTTCACTCAACTTGAGAAGGACGCACTACGGGGTGTCGGCAAGAGCGACGCCGAGATCCGTCAGTACGAGAAGGCCAACATCCGACGCGGACGAGTTGGCGTGGCACCCGGAAGCGCAGGAAAAGCTGCCGCTGCCACGGAAGCTGCTGCACGCCCGCTCACCAGCTTTGAGCAGTTGCTCGGGACGACGCTCGGGCCTGGCTTCGAGTTGAAACAGCTTGAAGCCGTGAAGCAAGTGAAGATCAAGGAGGAGGACATCAAGCCCGAGGCAGTAGTCAACATCACCAACAACACCTTCGATATTACACAGAATATCACGGGCACGACCGATCCCGTCGCCATCGGCAACGAGGCGGCGAAGGCCGTGAAACGTGAATTCAACATCCGACTCTCACGTGCTGCGCAAGCAGCCCAGACCAACGTGGCCCGGTGACCAATGGCGACTAATCTAAGCACAGTCTTCGGCGGCGGGAGCTTCGATGGAATCATCGGATTCAACACGGCGAGTTTCTATCGCCTTGATCCTACGGGCACTGTGCCCATCGAGCCCATCGCAGACATCGTGCCTGGAGTGACGCCTTTCCGCGTCACCTTCGACATGATCGACTCCGAGTCTCAGATGCAGGCGTACCGGGTCACGCGCAACACGTTGCAGGACTTCTCGGACGTGACGCCCAATGTCCACAAGGAGTTGACTCAGATCACGATCACGGGAACGCTCTCGGCAGCAGCGCCGATGAGCATCGTGGGCTTGCCTCCTTTGCCGACCTTCGGGGCTCGTCTCGACCTACTCAGGCTCGCGAACCTGGAGCGGATAGCCGACCAGAGGCGTCCCATCATGTGCGTCACGCCACGGGTGAGCCTGGCTCGGTGTTTCATCACGTCCATCACGAGGCCCTGGGTGCCCTCAGACGGCGATTCTTCCGTGGTGACAGTTACGGTCCTCGAAGCCCGAATCGCCTCTCCCTACAACGCTGACGTGCTCCCAGACACCGATGCTCTGGACGCGGGCAACAGCCAGACGACCGGAGGCGGCGAGCAGAGCGCAGGGACGGTGACGACGGCCAACACCGAGAGCCCTCCTGTCGATGAGTTGCCACCGGGCACCCACCCCAACCAGACGGCGGATTGGTGATGGCAATACGTGAGCTTACGGTTCAAGTGAACAACTCGGATCACCTGAGCACTCAGGTGAATCTGGATGGTGAGCTATTTCGCCTCGACTTCTACACGACCAAGGCGGTGGATCTCTCGACCGGCCTACCGCCAGACACGACGAAGCTTTGGTACATCGATCTTTACGACAGCCAGGGCAACGCTCTCGTGCTCGGGTTGGGGATGGCGACCGGAATCGACATTCTCCATCCGTACAGAGCATTGGGTGTGCCGAAGGGCAAGCTGTTCGTAGCGCCTTCCAACGAGGGTGCATTCATCGATCCCGACAGCACGGCGTTCTCGGAGGACAGGGCTCACCTGTACTACCAAACCGAAGATTCCGCATTCCCGAGCTAGTCCATGATCCCGTTCACCGAGTTTCTGCAACCCAGCGCAATGCTGGTGCTCCTGACTCCGCCGCCCATTGTCAACACCGATGGGCTTGGTATCAGGATGTCGTGGAACGTGCATCGTACTCGATCCACGAATGCAGACCAGGCAACGATCACGCTTACCAACCTGAGCTACGCGACCCGTCGTGCGATGCACGAATCGTGGAAGTACTTTTCGCAGGTGTTTGGCTACACCATCGAGCTATCGATTGGCTGGGGCGGTTTGATGGAGCGCGTATTCGTTGGCGATGCGTGGAAGATGATCCCCGAGGAGCGGACTGGCGAGGATGTCATCACGACCTTCGAAACGGGGGATGGCAACAAGCAGATCCGCGATGCAACGGTTGGGCAAAACTTCGCCAACGTCTCCATTGACGTAATCCTCAAGTACTTGGTAACGACAGTGCTGAAGGTGCCGCTCGATCCGGCGTCGGAAGCTCTGATTCTCGCTCGCGCTGCGCTACTCCCCATCATGCTGTGGAACAACTACGTGTTGCAGGGTGATCCGCAAGACCGTCTCGATGAACTGATCGAGACGCTCGGGCTGGAGTGGAAGATCTACAACGGCGTCTTCATCGCGATGGAGAAAGGCAACGCAGCAACAGCCTCTCCTATCGCTTTCCCGCTCAACGTCAAGACGGGCCTGCTGGATTGGTGGGAAGAGAACGACGGGAACATCGGGGTTTTTGCTCTCGCCAACCCCAACGTCAAGCCCGGACACCAGATCTCGGTCATCGATTCGTTTGGCGTGCCCGTGGGCTCTCCCGCACATCGAGTTGAGAGCATCACGTTCACAGGCTCGACAGACGGCGATAGCGTCATGGAGATCTCAGCAAGGAAGTCGGTGCTGCTATGAGTAGAGCGAACCGCACTGGCGTTTACGAGCTTCCCGAGACCCCAGAGCTTGCGGATCTCTTCAAGGCATGGGGTCGCAGGCTGAGGCTCAGCCTGCGCACCAATACCGTTGCCACCGTGCTTGCCTACAACGCAACTACGCAGAAGGCGAAGGTCACGGTTGACATTCTCCAGATTCTCAAGGTGCTCAACCCGCTCACTCCGGGTGCCGACCCGAATCAGAACAATCAAGAAGTTGAAGCGCAGCCTGTCATCCTAAACGACATTCCGGTTGCGTGGCCGAGGACGACGGTCGGCTACTTGACGTTTCCTCTGATCCCGCAGGACACGGGCGAGTTGATCATCCAGGACCGTGGGTTGCAGCAGTGGCTCAAGCGCCAGGAAGTGTTGCCTGTCGATCCCGTACAGGCTGCGACCCACGCGTTGCAGGATGCCGTGTTCCATCCCGGCCTGCACGACAACATCGATGCCATCGTCCCACCCACGGACCAGACGGCGACAGTGCTGCACGGAGACACGTTTATCAGGCTGGGTCGTGCTGCGGCTCTGGGGGTCGCGAGACTGACGGACCAGACCTCAGCGAACGCGACCATGGCGGCCTGGATCACGATGGTCACCGCGGCCGTCACCACGATGGCCGCTCCTTTCAACGTTGCGCCTCCCGGTACTCCGGTTGTCAGTCTTGGACCTGGCAGCGTTGTTCCACCCATCGCACCAACCGACTTTGGTGTGATCACGACGGCTTCCACGAAGACAAGCTCGGAGTGAGATGGATATCAAGATTGACAACAACCAAGACATGCTCATCGAAAACGGCGATCTCGTCTTCGTGAAGGATGGTAACGCAATTAGCCAACACATCGGAATGCGTTTGCGTTGCTGGCTTGGTGAGAGCCCCTACGACACGAAGGCGGGTGTTCCGTACCTCACGGTCATCTTCCAGCCGGGCACGACACCATCGGCCATCATCTTCATCCTTGAGCAAGTGATACTTCAGACGCCGGGCGTGACTGGCGTGAAGCTGAATTACACGCTCGATCGAGAGAATCGTGAATTGACCGTCACCGGCACGGCAGAGTCCATCGATGGTCCTATCGACTTCACCGAGGTGATTTCATGACGACTCCGCTACAGCTTAGCTCCGATGGGTTGCAGACCCAGACCCAGCAAGAGGTGTTCGATGAGCTTGGACAGAAGCTCGTCTCTGTGTTTGGCAACTCGTTGAACACGACGCTGCAATCCGTCAACGGCCAGTACATGTGGATCACGAGCGAGCTACGTGCTGTCGATCAGCAGGTGTTGCTCGACGTATACCGCAGCTTCGACCCCAACAGCGCAACCGGCGTGTCTCTCGATCAGCGTGCTGCCTTGACTGGTAGCATTCGCAAGGGAGCAGCCAACTCCACGGTCGATGGTCTCATCGAGTTTGGTGGCGCAGGGACGGTCAACAACGGCGATCTGATTCGCAACGATGACCAGAACACGCTCTGGGAAGCCATCAATGGTCCGTACACCGACACGGGCGGCCCATACCCAGAATACGTTGCGGCGACATTCCAGGCTGTAGATACCGGACCGAAGCTCGCGGACGCGGGGACTAACTGGTCCGTAGTTACGGTCTCCGCCAACTTCGATGGCTTCGCCAATCCGGTGGAGGACGCAACGCTTGGTCGGGATCAGGAGACTGACCCGGAGTTTCGGGCACGTCGTCTCATCGAGCTTCACTCACCGGGCCTTGGTCCGCTCTCGACCATCAACGCAATTGTCAGCAAGGTGGATACGGACAACGGCCGGGTCGATACGGTTCGCACGTATCACAACCCGAACATCAACCCGGTTTGCCCGATGGGCATCCCGTTCAAGGCGTTCTGCGTCATCTGCGAGACCACGCCCAACCCACCGGGTGCCGGGCTACAGCAGGACATCTTCGACGCCATCTTGACCTCGATGGGCGGAGGCGGTGAGGCATACGGAACGAGCTACACGGGAACAGCAGTAGACGTGGAGGGCCAGACGCATCCGATAGCCTTCGACATCGTGACGCTTGTTGACCTTTACTTGCAGATCACGATCTCGACGGCGGACAGCACGGGAGGCGACGGGCCGGTCATCCCCGAAGACCAGACACAGATGGCCGAGATCATTCGCGATGCTTGCGTGACGGCGGCGACCAACAGCTTCACGGTCATCGGACGCGACGCCAAAGAGATCGACTACATCGGCACGATTCAGAACCTCATCTTGTCGGGCCAGCTTTCAGGGATCGATATCATTCAAGTGGACTTGAGCGATGTGAGCAAGACCGGACCATTTACGCCCGATTTCTTGCCCATCACGATTCGAGAGAAAATCGACCTCGATTCGGGTGAGATCCGCGTCATCATCGATGGAAACGTGGTGATTGCATAAATGGCTATTTGGGGCACACTCTGGGGTGGTGCGTTTCGATGGGGCGGCGCAGCCGTCGGCCCTGTTTATGCGTGCCAGTTGACTGAAGATCGTGTGCTCATCCAGCATCCTGATGCTCCAGGAGAGCGGCAGTTTCGCGATTGGATTTGCAAGTACAACGAGCATGCAGGTGAGTACATCGATGTCTGCGCCGAAGTGAAAGAAGCCTTCGACGTAGATACGGCGGTTGGTGAGCAACTCGACATGATCGGCTCTTGGGTAGGGCTGCCTCGTTCGGGCTTCGATGACCCTCGCTACCGCACTTTGTTGAAGATTCAAATCAATCTGCTCATCGGCTCTCGTCCGGGCAACCCCAACTACACCGGCACAGTCAACAATCTGTTGTCTATCTGTCGTCAATTCATCGGCACGGCAGTCGTCAACCCGGTCATCCTCCAAAACGCTCCTCCCTACGGCTACGTGCTCACCGTGCCTGGAGTGACGCTCGCGGAGTTGGAGATTCTGGTCCGTTTCCTCTGTCAAGCGACATTCGCTGGTGTCCTCGGTCAAGTCATCGTTGTTTCCGACACGCAGTCGTATTGGGGCTCGACCCACGGCGCGGTAGCGGGCAGCGGTATCTGGTGTTCGGATCACGGGGCAGTTGCTAACTGCGCAACGTGGTCGCACGTCGTCACGATTGGGGACAAGCCCTGCTGACTCAAGGAGTAACTTTCACGAATGCTTCAATCGTTCACAACTCCAAAAATTACTCCCGATCAAGTACGGGCGATCCGGGCCGATGGGAGGGCCGCCAAGGAGATCGCCGAGGACTACAACATCACTGACGTGTCCGTCTGGAACATCAAAGCCGGGCGCACATGGAAGTGGGTGAGGTAAAAAAACATGCCGACGAAACCTTCGACGGTCTTCCAATTTGCCACCGGGGCGAACTACACCGCTGGTCCATTCATCGGCAGCGCGACAAAGGTCATCCCCGGCGACATCCTCAACGGCTTCGTGCCGGGGACTGGCATCGTCGCCGAGTGGAACAACTACATGTTTCACTGGAGCGGTGAGTGGATCACCGACTGGCTCGATCAGGGGTCATCGGCCAATGATGTGGACGCTCACATCGTGGAGACGAATGCGCAAGGCGTTGCTTCCGTCGCCGCGGGCCTGATTGGAAATTCCGTATCACCGAACCTCGCTCTTGCCGTGTACGAAAACACGGGAGCGCCGACCCACACGATCTACGCACGCAACAACTCAGGTGGGAACGGTGTCTACTCGTACACGGTTGGCGGTGGCTTCACGTTTCTCGGCGTGGGCTCGACGGCGGGCATTAGCTCGACCACCACGACGGACGGCAACGCGATCCAGACGAGCGCAGGAGGCACGGGCCACGGAGGCGCATTCCTCGCAACCGGAACGGGCGATGGGGTCAACGCGGTAGCCAACGGAACGGGCGCCGGGATTCAGGCGACCCGTGACGACGCCACAGGCGGCCCTGCTGGCGAGTTTCTCCAGGACGGGGGTGGTGCTCCCCTCCGAGGAATCGTCCACTGTGAGCCCACCAGCGAGCCCACAGCGCCCGTCGAGGGCGACCTCTACATCAAGGGAGGCTCAGCCGGTTTCGGACGGGGCGGCATCTATGAGTATGACGATGACGGCGCATCCGGCGGCGGCAGCGGAGGATGGCAGAAGGCTTGGACCACGGCCGGCGGTGTTGGCTACGACTACAACTCCGACGAGGGTGATACGACGGAGTCTGCCGGATCGATGACGACCAAGGTGTCGTTGACGCTCGATAGCTCGGGCTCACCCGGCAAGGGTCAGGGCAAGTATCTCGTGCAGATGAGTGTCAATGTCCGGCTCGCCGGAGGAGCGGCTCTTGCGACACGAGCACTCATCGAATTTCACGATGACACAGGCAAGTTCGATGAGGCCGAGATCGACTTTGCCGCAACCGGGCAAAACAAGATTGTCAGCACAATTCGCGAAGTGACATTGGGCGCTCCGACAGTGCTTTTGCGGATTCGTTTCGCAACCGGAAGTGCAGGCAATGGGGTCATCGCAAACAATGCACGAATCAGCGCTCAAGGAGCATACGAGTAGTGGCAAGGAAAAAACCAACGGGAGCAGGCCGACCCAAAGGCTCACTCGGAAAGACGCAACATCCTACGTGCAAGCTCAGCACCAAGATCATCGAGGATTTTGTCGCTATCGTGGAGAAAGGCAACTTCCGTTCGGTCGCTCGACAGCGCTTGGGGATCTCAGTGTCCACCTACGACAAGTGGATCTCGACCGGGCGGAAACAGATTCGCGATTTCGAATCAGGCAGACGCAAGCATCTCTTGCTGCAAGGCAAGTTTGTGCTCGCACTGGACGAAGCAGAAGGTCGTGTCCATGGACAGATGGTCGAGGACATCTTGGACAAAGGGAGCATCCAAGCGAGGCAGTGGTACTTGGAGCGTCGCTTCAACAAGTTGTATTCGCGCAACCCCGCTGCGCACATCGATGATGAAACAGGCAAGGAAGTCCAGGTCGATGCAGCGGCTCTCTTGGCGGAGAGACTCAAGGCACTCGTAAATGACTCTTGAAACCCAGACCGGCACAGCGTGGGCGGAAGTGGAGAAGCAACTCAAGATTGCGAAGCTCATCCGTGGCCTCGATGCCGAAGGCGTTGACAAGCTCGTGGAGAGTCTTGGCGAAGAAGAACATCTTGCCGTGCTCGATGATTGGTCGCTCTGGGCTCTGCCGTATCAACGGTTGCCCGAGGGAGAGTGGCGTCGCTGGTTGCTCCGTGCCGGACGTGGCGCAGGCAAGACGACCGCAGCAGCGAGAGCAGTCAATGAGCTAGCCCGCGATCGAACGAAGATCAGAAGCGGCGAGATCGGCATCATCGCCCGTACTCACACGGATGCACGATTCACCTGCGTCGAAGGACCGGGCGGGATCTTGGCAAACGCAAGCTCGACGTTCCGCCCCCTTTGGTATCCGGGGCACGGCTTGCTCGTGTGGCCCAACGGTGTGCGTGGTCGTATCTTCTCGGCCGACAGACCGGAGGGGTTGCGTGGTCCCAACTGGTCCGTCGTTTGGGCAGATGAGATCTGCACGTGGCCCGATGTCAAGCGCATTTGGTGGGAGGTTGTCGAGCTTGCTCTCCGCATCGGATGGGCGCGAGCCATCATCACCACGACGCCAACGCCAGATCCGTTTTTGCAAGAGCTTGAGAAGAAGAAAGACACCATCACGACTCGGG
>Ga0180438_10001985_pt1 | contig 34675 bp, 10 predicted proteins | sample SS_ome_12_FD_132455 | JGI IMG/M metagenome (GOLD analysis project Ga0180438, IMG submission 132455) | Hypersaline lake sediment archaeal communities from the Salton Sea, California, USA - SS_3_D_2 metaG | ecosystem: Environmental > Aquatic > Non-marine Saline and Alkaline > Hypersaline >... | reverse complement strand
CGATGTACGCAGGCTTTCATGGCGATTAATTAATGCTTTAAATGTTTCTTCCAGTTTTTCTTTTCCTGTTCTCCCTTCCAGTAAAACTGTCAGCGGCATATTGTAAGCAGTACTCTCACTGTCTAACTGCTGAAACGCGTATAACCGTTTCTGTGCGGGTGACAGGACATAATATTCCTTTTCCCTGGCTCTTGGTATGGAGATGTACTGCGTTTTATCAGCTCCTTTTATAGATTGGGCGATTCCTCGTATGGTCTGGATGTTAAATATGTCTTCCAGGGATACGTTTGCACTGAATGTCTTTTTTATTCTGGACACCAATATAATGGCTTTTAAGGAATTTCCTCCCAGGTCAAAGAAATCAGTATCGATACCTATTTTTTCATTCTCAACAGATAGAACCTCTGCCCACATTTTCACCAATTCCTTTTCCATTTCATCGCGAGGCGGTACATATTCAGTAACGCCCCCGGATTCCGGTTCAGGTAGTGCTTTTCTGTCAATTTTACCATTTGGGGTGAGGGGTAGTTGTTCCATCTGTATAAAGAACCAGGGAATCATATAATCGGGCAGTTTATCTGCCAGGAAGTCCCGCAAAACCGGTGCTTCCAACGATTGATCCGAAACGATATAGCCGCAAAGAAACCGATCTCCGGTTGCCTCTGTCTTTTGCACCACCACGGCTTCTTTGATTTTCTCATGTTCCAAAAGTTTGTTTTCGATCTCTCCCAGTTCGATGCGATACCCCCTGACTTTGACCTGGTCATCCTTCCTGCCCAGAAATTCCACATTGCCATCGGGCAGCCACCGGGCCAGGTCACCGGTTCTATATAAAGCTGAATGATGAGTTATGAATGATGAATGATGAAAATCCTCTGCCTTTTCTTTTTCATCCTGGTCATCCTGGTAATCCTGAAAATCCTGGTCAAATTTTTTGGCTGTTAATGCCGGGTTGTTGAGGTATCCACGGCTCACACTCTCCCCTCCGATGCAGAGTTCACCCGGAACTCCCTTTGGCAGAGGATTGCCGGCTGAATCCAGTATATAGAATTTCACATTGGGCAGTGGTTTTCCAATGGGTACACTGCCAGCAGAGGGTAACTCCTCAACAGCAGGAGGTTCGTAATAACTGCTGTCAATGGTGGCTTCGGTGACACCATAACTGTTGATGATGCGCATCTGTTTGCCAAATCGCGCTATCAACTCTTTAAAATCTCGAGATGGACAGGTATCAGAACCCAGGATCAGTAATTGAAGCGAACGGATATTCAGGTTATTCTTATACACATAATTCATAAAGGGAATAATATAAGAGGGAGTTGATTCAAATAGGGTCACCCGGTGAGAAATGATCAATTGATAGAGGGATTCGGGATCCTGTGCCAACTGGGGATTAATCACCATCTTGCCCTGGTTCAAAAAGGTCCTGGCCAGGTCTCCGGCAAACACATCAAAGGAAAAACTGGCCATTTGAAGGAGATTGACCTCCATCTCCTGTAAGCGGTACTCTTTCCGCCACCCCAATGCCATATTGATAAAATGGTTGTGCTGCACCATAACGCCCTTGGGTTTGCCGGTGGAACCGGAGGTGTAGATGATGTAGCATAGGTGATTCGGTTGAGTGAGGTGAGTAAGGTGAGTAAGGGAATGTGAGGCAGTTCTCATTGACAATTGATAATTGACCATTGACAATTGACAATTAAAGTTGTGCCTTTCGGGCAAATTGGTTAATAGGACCCTGGTTCCACTATCGGCCAGCATGTAACGGATACGCTCTTCGGGATAATCAGGATCCAAAGGTAGATAGACTCCTCCGGATTTTAATATTCCCAGTACACCAATGATCATTTCTATGGAACGGTCTACCATTAAACCGACAACGTGGTCAGGTTGAACGCCTTTTTTCCGTAATACCCATGAGAGTTGATCGGATTTTTCATTCAATTGGTTGTAGGTAATAGACGCCATGCCCCATGCTCCATGCCCCCTGCCAATAACGGCGATCTTATCGCCCGTGCGCTCTACCTGTTCTTCAAACAATTGAGGAAAGGTCTTCTCTTTTGGAAAATCCATCGCGTTGGCGTTGAATTCTACCAGTATCTGATGTTTCTCTTGCTCTGACAGGATGTCTACAAAGGATAATTCCACATTCACATCCAGGAGAACTCTCTCCATTAAACAGGTATAGTGGTTGATAATCTGTTCTATTGTTTGCTCTCGGTATAAGGATGCATTATACTCCAATTCAGCCTCAATATATTGATCCGTTCTATTGAAGGCGAAAAGCATATGATAATGAACCCCCTGGATATACTTTTTATAATGAATATTGTGCAGCAAGATAATAATATCAAAGAAAGGGAACTCATTCCCCCCCGCCGGTATATTCAACAGCTCTGCCAGCAGCTCTATTGGATAGTTCTGGTTCTCAATGGCTTCGTTAATGGTTTTTCGTACCTGCAGGAGCAGTTGTTTAAAGGTCATGGCATTTTCTAGCCGGTTCCTTATTACCAGGATGGTATTAATAAAATCGCAGTCCATCTCCTGCTGATAAATGGGAGCACCGATCTTAATATCGTTACTACCGGTATACTTACTCAACAATATCTCCAGGCCTGCCACCAGGATCATATTCAATTTAACATCGCTGTGGTTACTTAATTTCACGAGTTTTGAAAAGAGTTCCCCATGAAACCTGAATTTCGCAGTCTCCATGCGACTTTCGATTATGTTTTCCTTTGTAAAATCAAACGGGAAATTACTCTTTTCCATCGCACCAGACAACTGGTGCATCCAGTATTCCCTTTCTTCTGTCTTTTGATTGGCGATAACGGCTAACTTATCTCCATAGGCTCTATTTAACATCGGTTACATTCTCCTTTCTTTAATCGTTAGGTAAAAAAACAAAAGTGCTGCGAGCTCTCTGGAATAATGGAAACCACATGCAATCAATAGAAATAACGCCCCCTACCAATTCCCTGGGATTCCAAAGCCCCCTTTGCCTACTACTTACTGCCAACTGCTTACTTAACTTAGTGGCCTTCGGGCGGATGTGCAACGAAGATTTCGACTCCTTTTTCTGCTGGTAATATCGCTGCACTGCCTAAAACGTCTACATAAGATAAAAAGTCTGTGGGTGCACCGGAACCAAAATCAAGATATTGTATGGGTAAGCGAGTTAAATTGGTTATGATTATACCATGATGCGGATGCCTCAGATGGATTTCTTCCATTGCATCCAAACCCTTTTGTTTACGAAGCGTTTCAAGTGTTTCCAACGAGCTCAAAATATAATCATTTTTTACCTTTTTTACTGAATTTCTAACTAAAATTGCCAGGTCTCTGACTGATGCCTCTAGAAGACCATTTAAATGAATAGAAGCAGTGGCAAAACTCAGGGCACAACCAAAATAATTTCTCGGCAAACCACGGAGCACTCTTCGAATGTCACATGGACAGGTGACATAGGTTTTTTGATTTTTATTTTCTTTGCTCCACATGGGAATATATTTTTGCCAGAGAAGAGCAGTAATGATATCATTTTCTGTCAGGGATATTTCAGGTTTATTTTTTTTATCTTCTAAAATGGACCGAATCGTATCTTTTGAAATAAAAAAACGTTCCACATGAGCAGTCTCATTTTGGATTTTACGGCGCTTACCTCCATGAAAAAGCCCGCAGTTTGTATAAATGTCATTCGAGGTGATTGTTTTTTCGCCTCTATTAAAATTCGACAGTAATACATCCCGCTGAAGATTGGGTTTAATGATGGATTCACCTCTGCATATCCTTGCCCAACTGGAGAAAAAATGAAAATAACTAAAACCATCAGCCAATGCGTGCGCGACACTAACCGATAAAACAGAGCCTTTTGGCGTTTGAGTTAATGTTATTTTTGTTAATGGCTTTCCTTCAGTGGGACTCACAGGCATTATATATTTCTCAATGCTGCTGGATTCTTCAAAGGCTGTGTTTGATTGGAGGACATCAAAGGTTAATCCCTCTTCTGAAATATGAAACTCATAATCTGTTTTGGAAATTTTGACCAATTGACTGCGCAATATAGGAAAATAATTCAGTGTCTCCTTCAGGCTTTTTTCCAACGAATCAGGATCAAGTACCTTATTATAATAAAAAGCAAAGGATATTGGTTGAGACCCGACGCCTGTAAAAATATAATCAACCGGACTCAGTGGAAAAACATTCATCAGCAGTACCTCTTTACTAATATAATCATATAACCGTATAACCGTGTGACCGTGTAACCGTGTAACCGTGTGAACGTGTGAACGTGTAAACGTGGATATTATACTAAAAATATAATCGTAAATCAAAAATTATAAATTATAATAAAATTGGCCAGGGAAAATCGTTTACTCATCCACTTCAAAAAGTATGCTTGCTTCAGCTCCCTGGCTAAAATTGATAACTCCTTCAGGGTCTGTTTTTGGTTGAATACGCAGCCACGATCCACCATAACGGGTTCCAAATACAAACGTTCCCCAGTTGACATTATGTTCCGCATAGCCCTCTTTCCCATGCTGGTATAAGAAAGGATAGGAATCAATGCGTTCCTGTACCACCCAATTCTTTTTCTGGAGTGCCTGTTCCACCACCTGCCGCCACTGGTTCTCAGGGGTTTTATACCCCAGGTGGACATTGAACCCACTAAGACCTCCAGCAGGTTTGAGCACCATCTGCTCCCTATTGGAAAGCATAAAATCTTCCAATTTAACGGTTTGACTGTTATGGGTGGTTTCTCCGTACTTCACTTTTCGAGTCCAGGGGATGTATTTTTTAATGATTTCTCTTTCCTCTGGTGTAAATATATCGGAATCCTGGTTTTCAGACATCAAAGCGATATTCAATTTATTTTCCATCAATGCAGAAATAAGACCATTGTATATTAATACATTCCCTTTCTCATGGACCATTCTGAATTTAAATGGAGCGGTTCCATTGTTGAATTCCAGGATAAAATGCACTTCCTTGCCGTGGTAATAGATACGATCGTCCATCATTATTAATTGTGAATAATCGCAAAATATAATTTCTCCTTTTAATGGTCGGTATTTTTGATGCAAAATGTCTTGGTAAAGCTGATTCAAATAGAAATGTTCACGCGGGTTATTAACGGTCATTTCAGCTTTATCCGAAAATGCAATGACAATATTCAATTCATCGGATATATTGGGAATCTTTTTCAGTATGAGTGTAATAATATGCTTAATAAAGATGGCCAATAGGTTTTTATTGATCACTTTTATTCCATGTTTTTGTAAAAACTCGGCAATAATGGGTGTTTTCAGGTACATGCCCTCCCAGACGGGTAATTGTCCGCCTCCCAGGTTTGAGCACACATTATATTCGATGCATTTGAATCCTGAGGGAGAAAAAATAAAATCACCCCGGGCCAGGAGATTGTCAATATGTTCTTCGTTCACGCCATATAAAAAATATTCTACGTGGTCTAAGGGGAATTCATAAAAACCACTGATCTTTTCCGGATCATAAGAAAAGAATCGCCGGAGAAGCGTTTTTATGATCTTGAATACCTCTGTGCTGGCTTTCTGGAGTTCATTCTTTGTACGGAGGCAAATAAATGTCGGCCACGGCTGCAATACTCGCTTTGGATCATGCGTTTCTAATGTGCTGTAATTGGAACGTTTTAAACGCTCAGAATCTCTCTTTACAAACTCAAGAAATTTTAGACTGCAATTTGATAATGCTTGATGCGCTCTTATAATATCGTTTGTAATCTCCATTTTTTTAACCCTCCTGGATTTCTTTATCTGCCATGAAAACACTCAAATAATGGCAGCGAACAAAACGAACAAAAACGAACAATAAAGAATATAAATAAGGGATACTTACTCCTCCACCTCTATAATAATACTTTTCTCTGCTCCCTGTGCAACATTTATGATGACGGTTTTAGCTTTCCCGGGAAGAATTCGCATCGTTCCACCGGCATATTGGGAACCAAACACAAAAAATCCCCAGACTGCCTGATGCTCAACACAACCATACTCACCGGATTGATGCAGAAAAGAAAGGGATTCAATATATTCCTGTACCACCCAACGCTTCTCTACAACCGCTCTTTTTATTAAATTCTCCCACTGCATTTCAGAAACACTGGCACCTGGATGTACCTCTTCACCCGAATAGCCAACCGCTGGTTTAATAACAAATTCGTCTTTATTAGAAAGTACAAAATCGATCAATTGTATCTCCTGATTTCTATAGGAAGTATTCATTTGGATTATTTTACGTGTCCAGGGGATATATTTCTTTATTACCTCCCGTTCCTTTAAACTAAAAATATCGGAATTTTCATGTTCCGAAAGCAGTGCCAGGTTTAATTTGTTTGACATTATCCCGGAGATAGGACCGTTATACAACAAGATATTTCCTGATTTAGCGGCATGTAAAATCATAAAAGGAACAATACCATTCGTCATTTCGATTACAATATGAATTTTTTCGTCCCTATAAAAAACAGAATCATCAATTATATTCAACTCATCAAACAGACATATTATTATTGTCCCCATTAATCCATCCCTTTTTTGCTGCAGGATTTTTCTATATAACACAGTTAAATGCAATTGGGCATGAACATCTTTATATGCCGGCAAAACCAGGGCGAGATTAAGTCTTTCCATACGATTTGAAAATTTATTCAATGCTCTATCTACTAAAAATCCCAAAAATAAGGGAAAAAAATTATTATTGCGTATCCGTACATCATTTTCCTTTAAAAATGTATCGATAATTGGATTATTGATATATAATGGTTCCAACAGATCCAGTTCCCATCCACCAAGATTGGACTCCACATTATATTCAACACATTTTAATCCGTTAGAAGAGAAAATAAAATCACCACGGGCCAACAGGTGCTCTATATCTTCATCTTTTGTCCCATAAAAAAGCAATTCCACCCTATCCATAGGGATTTCATAATAATCGCTTATTTTAAAAAAATCATAATCGAATATACGCCCAGGAATACATTTGATGAGCTTACATACATTTACAGCAGCCTTTTCCATTTCTTTCCTTGTTTTTTTATTAACAAATGCTGGCCAGGGTTGGATTGGTTTCTCTTTAAATTGTTCGTCTAATAGTATCGAATTAAAATTTGATCGTTTCAAGGTATCGGGATTATTTTTGGCAAATTCAAGAAATTCAAAACTGCACATGGATAAAGCTTTATGTGCTGCATATATTTCTTTTTTTATTTCCATTTTATTCCCCACAAATTTACTATTTTCCTATTCTTCCACTTCAAAAAGAATAGTGATTTCTGCTTGCTGTGCGATATTGATAATGCCTATGGGGTGTTTCCTGGGTTGAATACGCAGCCATGATCCACCGTATTGATTTCCGAATACAAATGTTCCCCAAACTGCATTATGTTCAGCATACCCCTTTTTACCATATTGGTATAAGAACGGATAGGAATCAACGCGTTCCTGTACCAGCCAATTTTTTTTTTGAAACGCCTTTTCCACTGCCTGGCGCCACTGGTATTCAGGGGTCGTGTACCCCAGGTAGACATCGACTCCACCTAATCCTTCACCCGGTTTGAGTACCAGTTGTTCCCTGTTTGAAATAATAAAATCTTCCAATTTAATTTTTTGATTGTTGTAAGTGGTTTCTCCATCCTTCACTTTACGGGTCCAGGGGATATATTTTTTAATGGTTTCTCTCTCCTGGGGGGTAAATATATCGGAATCCTGGTGTTCGGACATCAAAGCGATATTCAATTTATTGGAAACCAATTGGGTAACGAGCCCGTTATATATCAAGGTATTTCCTTTTTCATGGGCTATCCGCATACGAAACGGTGCGGTTCCGTTATTGAATTCCAACAAGAAATGCACTTCTTTATCCTGGTAGTACAAATGCTCATCCTCCATTTTCAATTTCGAATAATCACAAAATATGGCCTCGCCTTTCAAAGGGTTGTATCTTTGCTGTAAAATTTCCTGGAAAAGCTGATTCGCATACGCGTGTTCCCGTGGGTCAGCGATATATTGGCCGGATTCGGTAAATGCAATGACAACGTTCAATTCATCATCAATAGGAATACTTCTCCGGGTAATGGAGATAATATGTTCCATTAATATAGAGAGTAAGTTTTTATTAATGATGTTTATGTGATATCGACGCAAAAACTCAGCAATAACAGGTATTTTCACCAACATGGTCTCCCAGACGGGCAACTGGGCTCCTCCAAGGTTGGAAGAAACATTAAATTCGATACATTTCAAGCCGGATGGAGAAATAATAAAATCACCCCGTGCCAGGAGATTGTTTATGTGCTCATCGCTGACACCATACAAAAAATATTGGGTGATATCCATGGGGATTTCATAATATCGACTTATTTTTTCCGCGTCATATGAAAAGAACCTGCGGAGAAGACTTTTAATGATTGTGAATACACTGGTACTTGCTTCCCGGAGTTCATTGGCCATATGGGGGCCAACAAAGGTGGGCCACGGCTGCAAGACCCATTTGGGATCAGGCGTCTCCAACCCGTTATAATTGGAACGTGTCAAACGCCCAGGGTCTTCTTTTACAAACTCAAGAAATTTTAGACTGCAATTTGATAATGCTTGATGTGCTCTTCGATTATCGTTTGTAATTTCCATTTTTTTGGCCCTCCTTTATTTTTTTCTTACTATGCAAAAAGTCCACGAATTACACGAAAAAAAATATAAAAAAGTGACCATTAAGACACCAGGTGAAAAAAATAATAAAATTCCCTGGTCTCCCTTTGTAGCAGTTAGATAAATCTTTTATTTTTTATTAGTGATATGGTTAATAGCGTTTTCCAGCTGCTGGGAAAAATCTGTGGTAAACCAGTGTCCCTGGTCTTTGTTGATGATAAATTGATGGGGCAGTTTGGCTTGTTCAAAGATTTTTGCCATTTTTTTCTGATCCTCCAGCGAATGATCCTTTTCACCGGTAATAATGGAGCCTCGCAGTCCCCGTTGAACTGCCTTTTTTACGGCTTCCAGGTTAAAATCATCGGGTATACCGCCCCCAGGCTTCAGTGCAACAAACCCGATGGTAGGAATAATATTGTGGATGGCGATATCCAGGGCCATTTGGCCGCCCTGGGAAAACCCACCAATGATGACCTGTTGAGTATCCACCGGGTATTCCTGGACCACTTTTTTATAGATTTTGGTTATATCTTTTCGTCCCAGTTGAAAATCGGTCCAGCCAAAGCCATTTTTGGCAATCACCTGGGAGGACTGGACAAAGGCCTGGATGTATTCTTTATCTGTTTTTGTGGATTTCCAGAATTTCTGAAAGCTTTGCGCATCGCCATTCCACCCGTGAAGCGCGATAAATAGGGGGTACTTTTTTTGGTCTGAATCTGAATAACCTTCGGGGGTAATCACCACCACTTCCGCTTCTGTTTGGGCCGTGGCCTCTGCCTGTAATTGAGCGTTGATTTCCTTTATCTTTTTAAAGCGGTCAAAGGTTTCCAGGGGTGCGAATAACCCGGCACCGGGCCATAACGGATAGGTTATTTTTCTCTCCAAACCATATTCAAACATATCCATGGATTTTTCAAATTTCCCCAGCATTTTATACAGAATGGCTAAGTCCCAGGTCATTGTAGATAATTCCTCCGGGAACTGTTTTAAAACGCTTTCGTAAACAGATGCAGCTTCTTCATATTTTTGCTGCTTGAACAAATGAGTGACCTCATTTTTTACTTCGCTAAAGTTTGAATATTTTTTTTCCATTTTTTCTCCATATGAAATTAAAAAAATAAATAGCACCATTGAAATCAAAATCATTTTTTTCTTCATTTTTTTCTCCTTACCAAAATATGAACGAACGAAGTCAAAATAAAAAGATAGCATAATCCACTATAAATGTAAACAGTGTGACAGCGCAGCAGTTGTTACCGGTCCACTTCAAAGATGGAACTTACCTCCGCGCCCTGGTGAGAATTTATTATACCCCTGGGATTGTCTTTTGGCAGAATTCGCAGCCATCCACCGGAATAGCGTGAACCGAAAATAAAGAATCCCCAGGCAGCATGATGTTCAGTATAACCGTTTTCACCGATTTGATATAAATAGGGATAGGATTCGATATTTTCCTGTACCAACCAGCTTTTTACATCGAGGGCATTTTCAATCAGGTGATTCCACTGCTCCTGGGTCATATCCCTTTCCACCTTTATATCCTTCCAATCCTCTTTAACGAAAGCCAACTCAACCAATTCTTTCCACTCTTTTTCAGTGGTTTTTTTCCCGATATATATATCTTTGCCACCGGATCCCACCAAAGGTTTCAGTACTAACGTTTCACGGTTGGACAGGATAAAATCCCTCAATTGAATGTTCTCTCCTCTATAGTTGGTTTCACATGCCTGGACTTTTCGGGTCCATGGAATATATTTTTTGATCGACTCTTTTTCCCCAGGGCTGAATATATCGGAATCTTCGTGCTCAGAGAGCAGTGCCAGGTTTAATTTGGTGGACAACAACCAGCAAATTGCACCATTTGCGATCAATACATTTCCCATCCTGAAGACTTCCATGATGGTGTCAGGCACAAATCCGAAACACCATTCAATGATGAAATGTACTTTTTTATCTTTATAGAACACATAGTCTCCGGATGTTTTTAAGTGGGAATATGAGCAAAATATGACCTCCCCTTTTAACCGGGGGTCTTTGAACGCCAGAACATTTTTAAACAACAGATCGAGGTAAGGGTCCACGTTTGTTTGTTGGTTCCTCTCTTTTTTTTCCTGGCTTACAAAGGCGACATTGATCTCGTCGATGGCATGGGAAAATGTATTGAGTGTGCTGTCGATCAAATGTTCAAAGAGGCAGGAAAATAAATTTTTATTGTGTATTTTTATACCATGTTCTCTCAGAAATTTTGATATAATGGGTATTCTTAGATAGGTGGATTCCCAGACGGGTGTTTGTATTCCTCCAAGGTTGGTATTTACATTATATTCGATACATTTAATGCCTGCAAAGGGAGAAACAATAAAATCCCCCCGGCCCATAAGATTCTCAAGATGTTCATCACTGACACCGTCTAGAAAACGGTCGGCCAGTGCCACTGGTATGCCGTAATAGTCGCTTAGTTTTTTAGAGTCATTGGAAAATATACTTTTAGGGATTTTTTTAATCAACTGTAATGTTTTAATAGTCGCTTCCATTATCTCCTTTTTTGTTTGTTGACTGATAAATGTCGGCCAGGGCTGCATTTTGAACAAGTAGTCGTTCAATGCCAATAAATCTTTATATGACGAGCGTTTTAAACTCTCCGGGTTTTCATTTACAAAATCCAGGAAACGACTGCCGGTTTTGGATAACCGTTCGTGACTTTCCCTGATTTGGTTGGTAATCAGCATTTTATTTAACTCCTTGTTAAAAAGAGAAGGGACTTACTTCTTACTAAACTTCTATTTGATTTCGGTGCGATAAAGGGTCCACTCTTCCTTTTCTATATCTTCAGCGGTATAGTAAAGCATATCTTTATGGATGGTGTAGGGGAATGGTTTGAGCAGATTCCTATAGGCAAAAGTAACAAAGACATGTTTTAAGAGTTTTCCATTAAAATCAAAGACATAGAATTCAGCCAGGTCATTTTTTCGCCGATACGTTAGAGCATAGATTTTTTGGTCGTCCACCGAACACATTTTTACATCGGGAAGGTTCTCGGGCATCTGGATGATATCTTTTATAAAAGGGAAATTGTTTTTGACCCGGGGATTGGTGCGGTAATAATTCCATACTTGGTCCTGGTAGTCTTTGGTTAGTTTTATTTTTTCGAATTTGGGCTCGATGAAGGCCAGACGTTCGCCCTTATCGTTAAAGACCAGGAAGGTGCCGAGGCGGGTATCTACGACGATGGTACCTTTGTCAACATAGGGCAGGGGAGGTGTGAGGAAGGGGTTCATCTTTTTACGGGGCTGGTACGGATTCACCTGGCGGTGAATCTCCTTTACTTTTTGCAATTGTCCATCATAGAGATTAATAGTGGCATAAAGGATATCCTCATCCCTTGCGAATCCCATTCCGGCAAAGCGGTCTCCCTTGTCATTCAGCGGTTTGTAAGACGCCACACCCCGGGGTGCTTTAATAACCCGTATGAATTCACCGTTTCTTTTAAAAAACGATACTTTTCCAACGCTGGTGGCCATAATCATATCAGGTAGTATATCGATTTGCAGACCGCCGGTATTGGGAGAGGCAATAAATTCCATGGGTCCTTCGCCCCGTTGGCCGAATTTTTTTTGAAGTTTGCCGTCTTTCGAATAAATAAAAATCGACGTCATCTCGGCGATAAAGATTTGATCTCCATCCACCACAATCCTCTCGGGGGCGTTCATATCCGTAAGCGTGGTTATTTTTTCACCAAAACCAAAACAACCCAACAACAAAAACAATAAAAACAGATTAAATTTTTTCATTTTTAAATCTCCTTAATTGTTATATATAATTTTAGATTTAGTTATCTCGTAACCCTGATCGTTTGGCCGGCTTCGAGGGTATCGATCTTTCCCATGTCCATTTTAACGATCCTATCGGCTACATCGAAATAATGATCGTCATGGGTGATGGCAATAACGATCTTTCCTTCTTTTTTCATTTGCTGCAGTAGATCCCTGTAGAAGAATCTCCTGAACTCAGGGTCCTGGTCGGCAGCTACCTCGTCAAATAGGTAAATAGGTGCATTCTCCAGGTAACATCGCAGCAGTGCCAGTCGTTTTTTCTGTCCACCGGACAAATTGGTGGTACTGAATTTCTCGTCATCGATGGTTACTTTGCCATCGAGCTGCAGCAATTTGATATATTTTCCCCCTTCCCCTTGTACACGGTCCCCATCCACGTCATACAATCTCTTAAAGAGATGGTAGTCACTGAAAACAGTGGAGAAATATTCACCGGGGTACTGGTTGTCGATTTCTTTTCCTTCGATCTGGATAAATCCCTCATCCGGGGCATAGAGTCCGGTGAGCAGTTTGGCCAGTGTGGTTTTCCCGCTGCCATTGCCGCCGATAATAAAGGTGATTTCGCCTTTGCGGGCTTCAAAATCAATGGGACCCACACTAAACGCCTTGTCTTGATCTTCGGATTTATAGGTAAATTTTACCCCTTTTGCTTTAATCCGCGACACCGAGGTCCTCTCAACTCCCATATTGGGGATTTCACCGCGCTCAATATCCCCGGGGATATCTCTTTGGAACCTTATCACCCGTGCCCAGGCGACCCGTATTTGGGTAATGGGGGGAATGGCGTTCAGTATCACATTGACCGGACCGATCAGGTAAAGGAGTACCATGATAAAACTCATCAGGGTAAACGTTGTAATCTCGGGGAAGAGCCGGGGAATGGCGAAACTGACGGCACCAAGCACGACCAACAGCAGCGATTCACCGACCAAAAAGGAATTGATAAACTTAATATTGGCAATCCCCATCTTGCTGCTGAAGGTCTGGGTGACACCATCCATCTCTTTTATATACTTTTTTCGTTTATTGTAGCGGATACTTAATTCCTTATACCCGTCCAGCAGGCCGTTGAGCAGCTCCATATAATCATTGCGAGTATCCCGCGCAATCTCGAAGAAAGCCCGCGCTTTACCGCTGACGTAATAGTAGAGGGAGGCAATGACGGCCACTACAAACAGGGTCAAGGCAGCAGCCCAGAAGGCAATGGTAAAGAGGTAAACAAACGCACAGGCAGCCGTGATAAGATTGGTAACCAACCCGGTAAGGACATTGGCCACCCGAGCGACTTGCCCGGTATCTTCGCCGAGGGTGGCGAAAACACGGCCGCGCTCCATTCGCTCGAATAACTGGTATGAGGTGAGAAAGATTTTATTGATCAAGCGCATACGTAAATCATAGACGATCTGGTAGGTGATATGGGTCAACCGGGTCTGGATGATCTTACGGCCCAGGATGTAGATAAAAAAGGCCATTATAAAAAAATAAACCTGATACCCCAGGTCCATTGTACTGAACAAGGAACTGGTAACCAGGAAGATAACCAAAGCATTTCCACCACCGGAAAGGATACTGAGGACAATGATCAGGGGGATGGAGCGCTTATAGCTGTTACGCAGGGGGAACATAGAGGAGAACACATAAGAAACATAACCAGCCCCCATTGCCAACAGGGCAAGAATGGCTGCAGTGGAGAAGCTGTCCGGGGTCCAGACAGCAGCCACTTTCCAGGGCAGGTTCCGCATCGCCATCGGCAGCAGGTAGATTCCAACTGCAAAAGGCACCAATGCGGCCAGCGTCAAAACCATTCGGATCAGCTTTTCGGTGGTAAGTCGGTCGATGAACCGTCGGCACCTGATAACATCCAACAACACGGAGCCGAAATACATCCCGATTATCAGCAGGACTACCACCATGACCACGAAAAGAGCGGTCGAGGTACCGTCGAGGCTCCGACCGGGTTCAAATGGTTTAGGGAGCTGTTTTCCTCGCACATGCTGCATCACGACGTGGGTGATATGATTGGTGTAAATGTTTCGGGAATTGGTCAATACAGCCACTCCCACCTTTTCACTTGGCCTGAAGGCCATATGGACGGTAAAATTGGGATTCTGTCCGCCGTGCTCGATCAAATCACCCCTATATTTATGGACTGTCCAACCCATGGCATAGGAGGTCATGGGCCCCGGTACGGGCATCACGCTCATATCCGGTTGATGACTCTTCTCCACCAAGGGGGCCATGGGTGTATCCAGCAGCCCCATTTGGATCTGCAGCCAACGACCGACATCCCTGCTGTTGGAAACAATATAACCGGCAGGATTATTGCCGCGGTAAACAGGCGCATCAAAGGGCCGTACCGAAAAAAAACCGACCTTGTATCCGGTGGCCATCAAGGGATCCTCCTTGTCCGCTCCTACACGAGTACGGATTAATCCCAGCGGCTGAAACACATGCTTTGTCATATAATCTTCATAACTCATACTGGTAATGGATTCAATCACAGCTCCGATGATATCATAATTGGCAGTCACATATTCAAATTCCGTACCGGGAAGCGCGTTAAGTTCCATGCCGGAAATATTCCTGACTGTCTGCTCCAGGGCATTATCTGCATTGGATACGGGAATCCTGGCAAAACTCTTCCATGTGGGGATACCACTGGTGTGGTGCAGCAATTGACGCAGGGTAATGGGTGTCTTCTTCCCTTCAAAGGTCACATAAAACCATTCCAGGTACCTGGAAACCTCGGCATCCAGGTTCACCAGACCCTCGCTTTCAAGTTTGAGCAGTGCCAACGCTGTAAAGGCCTTGCTGGTGGAGCCCAATTCAAAAAGGGTATCGGGAGTAACCGGGGTTTTCTTTTCAATATCGGCATAACCGAATCCTTTGATAAAAACGGGTTGGTTACCATTAACCACCACCAGACTCATACCGGGGATCTCTCCTTTATCCATTAAGTCCCGGAGTTTTTCTTCAATAGCTGTTAATGAGATTGAATCGGTATCGATGGTGTCGGCCCCGGCAGCGGCTGAAGGGAAAATCCAACACAGGGAAACGAACAACAGGATAACAATACATATACTTAAGTGTAACGTTCTATTATTTTTCATGGTTCCTCCTTTTTATAGATTGGATATGATCTGAGCCAGTTTATCAACGTGTGGATGTTGAAATAGGGTGTGATGATGCCCCGATGTTTCTAGTATAGCTGTTTTCCCAGATGAACAGCCCTTCATATCCTCCAATAAAAAACTTTCAGGATTGGACTCCTGCGCTTTTATATTGTATAAGTCGGCATCGGTGAGACGGGTCATCCAGGTATAAGGAGATGATTGGTAGTATTTTCTCATGACCCTATTCAGGTTGACTTTCACTTTTGCTTTTTGTTCTGTGGGTTGTTCAGCGAACGGGATGTTTTTCGCATCCATTTCGGCTTCTCGGGCTTTTATTTCTGCTTCGATCCGCCGGTATTCGATGACGTGGGGGTTCTTCTCGATGTTGTAGGGTGTGCCCACCAATCGGCGGAGAGATTTAGAGATGCGATGAAAGCGCTTCCGCCACCGGTGATACCATTGAACCTGGAGTGGGATCCATAATTGTTCATCGATGATAACAAATTTATCGACTTTGTGGCCCAGGTGCTCCAGGAGGTTCACCAATTTAAAGCCGATCAGGCTGCCCAGGCAGTAACCCACAATGAAAAAGGGGCCTTCTTCCTGGACCTGCAGAATCTGGTAGACATAATCGGCCACCAGTTCGTCAAAGGTTTCGGGTAGGTGGGAATCTCTCAACATGCCCCTGGCCTGGATGGCAAATACATTGTAATGGCCCTCCAACAATTTGGCCAGCTCTTTGTACTGGTAGACCATACCGTGAAACGGGTGGATGATAAAGAGATTTTCCTTGTTTTTCCCGTTATTCAGTTTGATGATGCTCTCCAATCGATTGAGTATGCTTTCTTCCTGCACAGCATTGGCCAGGTTCCGGACCGTGGCATCCTGGAACATTGATCCCACAGAGATGTTGTTATCAAAGGCTTTGTTAATTCGGCTAATGACCTTCAGGATAGTAAGGGAGTTTCCGCCAAGGTCAAAGAAGTCATCGTTAACACCGATTTTGGCCGGGTCCAGTTCCAGCACCTCCGCCCATATTTCGACAATTTTCTCTTCGGTTTCGTTGGTGGGCGCTTCATAGTCTTTTCGCTTGCTCACCATGCCTTTGGGGTCCGGGAGTGCCTTGTAATCGATTTTTCCATTGGGTGTAAGGGGAATTTCTTCCAGTTGAGTAAAATAGGCGGGGACCATGTAATCGGGCACGTTTTCGGAGATAAGGTCTCTCAATTCCGTCATATCCATCTCTTCATCGGAGACGATGTAAGCGCAGAGGAATTTCTGGCCGGTACCATCGGTTTTGTGGATCACCAGTGCTTTCTTTATAAAGGGGATAGCCATCAACTGGTTTTCAATTTCGCCCAATTCGATGCGGAACCCCCTTATTTTTACCTGGTGGTCTCTCCGTCCCAGGAATTCAATATTGCCGTCCGGCAGCCATCGGGCCAGGTCACCGGTTTTGTACAACCGGTCGCCTTGCTTCAGATGATTGGGAACAAACCGCTCTTTGGTCATGTGTTCCTGGCGAAAGTAACCCCTTCCCACCTGGATACCGCCAATATACAATTCCCCGGCAGCGCCCACTGGCTGCAAACGGCTGCTCTCATCCAGTATGTAAATCCCGGTATTGGCAATGGGTGTGCCAATGGGAGGGAGGGTGGGAATGTGGGTGCCAGGTTCCATGGTCAGGGCTGTGACCACATGACTCTCGGTGGGCCCATAATGGTTGTGAAGAACAACGTTGTTGGCACTCAAATAATGTTTCAGTTTTTCCGTCACTACCAACTGCTCACCGGCGGTAACAATATGCTCCACACATCGGGGGAAAATGGAAACATACTCTTCTTCATTAAAAATAAACTTCAAAAAGGATGGGGGTAAAAACATCGTCTTTACTCCATTCTCTTCTACCACCCTGAATAATTCCTCGATGTTTTGACGAGTATCGGTACTCACCAGGTTGAGCGTCCCACCAGCAATAAGGGTGGAGAATATCTCCTGGAACGATACATCGAAACTGGCAGTGGTGAACTGGAGAACGCTGCTGAAATCGATATCGGTCTCACGGTGCTGAAAGTGGATAAGATTGGTAAGGTTCCGGTGTTCCAGCATGACACCCTTGGGGATTCCGGTGGAACCGGAGGTATAGATCACATAGAGCAGGTCAGTATCGCTGTTGTTGGGGGGGAGGTTTTCGGTAGAGTAGTGATCGATCCGGTCCGCTGCCTGATCAATGGGAATGATCTCCCGGTACAATTGTTTCTGACGTTCTTTTTCCTTGTTTGAGATAAAAGCGATTCCCTGGATGGAGCGAAGCACCTCTTCATCCGGGAGTTTTTTGTTGGCTGCCATCATCTCCTCCACCAGTTGTGCAAAGGTCAATTCTCCCTCCCCCAGGACGGCAAGGTTTACATTGGGGTCCAGGAGCAATTGTTTATAATCCGCGGTGGCATAGGGTCCACCGGCAATAATGGGTACCTCAATGCCCAACTCCCGCACCTGGTATACGAGGGCATGGAAAAAATCCCTGTAAACAGAAAGGGTCCGGATACCAATGATATCTGGTTTGAACTCATGGATCAAGGTTTTCAGTTCCTCGTAACTGTCGAAATCGATCCGGGATTTGACCACCTTACCGGCGACCCGGTCTTTGAAGGTTTCATCAATATAAGTCATGAGGTACAACAGCCCCAGGGGCTCTTCCTCCATGTCGTAGAGGAGATCTTCGCTGTCTGAACTGAAGGGGAGGGAGGTATCCATCAGTAACACCCGGAAAGCATCATCCGCGGTTTTATGGCCGGGGAAATATACACTAATTTCTTTGTTAAAATCTGTCTCCGAGGCGGGATCACTTTTTATCAGCTCCGCGCCTCCCAACTCCTCCATGCTGATGCCTGCCAGGTCCAGCACATCGGAAAACTGCTTGATCTCCGCTGGCAAATAGCTGTCGTATTTCAGTACCAATTCATCCTCAGTGAGCACTTTCATCTGATAGGGTAGAACGTGCAGGAGACGTTCCTTGTCCAGGAAGTAGCCGTTGAGGAACCGGGACTGATACTGGCGTGCAAAACTCTTGGAAAAAGGAATGGTATCGGGAATTTCATGGTAAGCCAGTGCATTGGAGCGGTTGATCACATCGGGCGGAATCCCCTGTTCCACAGCCAGGTCATACATGTCGGAATTGGGGAATATTTTCAAAAGGAAAAGATCGGGGAAATGGATCCACTTGAAACTTTCCAGCAGTTCAAGGGTCTTCAGTGCTTCCTCTTCAGTCTCGGTGGGAAAACCGATCATCATAAATATTTCGGAAATCATCTGGGGGTATTTGTCGATGATGTACCGGACATTTTCCTCGAATTTTTCCAGGTTCAGGTTTTTTTTAATCATTTTTTGGATGCGAGGGCTGGCGGATTCCAGGGCCATGGCCATATTGGTCAGCCCGGCCTCCATCATCAGGTCGATATACTCTTTGGTAAGGATATCGGTTCGCAGCCCGTTGGGGAAGAAAAATTTCACATCCAGTTTTTCCTTGACGATTTTTTCAAAAAAGCGGGCGCTGTTATCACGATTAAGGTTAAAGATATCGTCGATAAAGGTAAACGCCTTAACACCTGCCTTGTAACACTGGTGAACTTCTTCAAAAATATTTTCAGCACTGCGCACCACATGGGTTTTGGGCCAGATTTTATGGCAGTAGGCACAGTTATAAGGGCATCCCCGCGTCCCCTGGATGGAAACGGTGCGTTTAGACATAGCAATGCCGATTCGGTTATGATATTTGTTGTAATCGATCCATGTCCGGTTGGGTTTGGGTAGGCCTTCGAAATCCTTGATAGGGGGTCTGCCAGGGGTGACAAAAGGTTCGATATCCTCGGTTTTTATTTTCCGCAACGCATCGATGGGGAGGGCTTGCAGCAGCGACTGCTGGGAGACCAGTATCTTCGTCTGGCTGTCTTTCAGCATGGTGAGAACGCGTTTTTCCGGGTACTGGGGATCAATGGGGAGGTAGGCGCCGCCCGCTTTTAATATGCCCAGCATCCCAACAATCAATTCAAAGGACCGTTCCACCATGAGACCCACCACATCCCCGGGTGCCAATCCCTTTTCTCTCAGCATCCTGGCCAGTTGGTTGGCTCTTTGGTTCAGTTGTTCATAGTTCATTTCCCGACCCTCAAAGTTGAGGGCGACACTCTTTGGAGTCTGGGCAGCCTGTTTTTCAAACAATTGGTGGATGGTCAAGGGGTCACCGTAATCGTCGGCGGTGTTGTTAAAGATGTTCAAAATTTCCTCTTTGTCCCCTGGTGCCAGTAGGGTCAATTCCTCGATGGTAATGGTCTCATCGGCGATCACCTGGTCCAGCAGGAACTCGAAGTGACGGGCAATACGTTCCACGCCCTTACGCTGGAAGGCATCGCCATTGTACTGGAATTTCACAAGGAAATGATCCCCTGGTACCAGTAGAACATTAAAATCGTAATGGGTATGTTCATAAACATCGTGAGCGGACACGCGCAGAAAGGATTTTTTTTCAGCGGTATTGCTGTCACTGGAAAAAATGGCTTCAGGATTTTGCAGGGTAGGGTAGTTTTCAAATACGAAGATATGATCGATGAGATCGTTCTTCAAAGGGGTCATGGACTGCACGTCGGCCAGGGGGTAATGGTGGTGTGAATCGCTGCGCACGGCATCTTCCTGGATTTGCCGTACCAGTTGTTGAAAGGGCATTTTACCCTCTAAGCGGATACGGACAGGAATGGTATTGATAAAAAGTCCCACCATCGTTTCAACATCGGGAATCTCCGATGGCCGGCCGGATACAACGGCACCGAACACCACATCGGCCTTGTTGTTGTACTTACCCAGAAAGATGCTCCAGAGAGACTGGGAAATGACGTTGAGAGTCACCTGGTTTCGGGCGGCCAGTTGGTTGAAGGCAGTGGTTTTTTCCTTATCGAGCCGCAGGTAGACGGACTCGTCTTTAAACGTTCCGTCACCGGTGAAGGTGAAGTCGTTTAATTTGGGTACTCTAACGGCTTCTTCATAGCCATCCAGGTAATTCTTCCAGTACTCTTTCAATTTTTCCTTATCCTGTTTGTTCAGCCAGTTGATATAGGTGCGGAACTGCTTTACTTCCGGCAATTGATAGGGACGGTTCTCCATGAAACTTCGATAGATTTCCCAGAATTCCATTACCAGTATTTCGGTGCACCATCCATCCGTCAGGATATGGTGGTGGCTCCAGACCAATTCGTATTCGTCATCGGCTGTATGGATGACAATGGCACGCATGAGTGGGTCTTTGCTTAGGTCAAACAACCGTTGGCGGTCTTTTTGCTTCAGTGTATTGATCAGTTCTTCTTTATCCCGACCCTCAGCCACATGGGGTCGAATGTCTTCGTATACAAAATCGGCTTCCCTGTGTTTTAAGACCACCTGCACGGGGCGGTCAGCCTCCTGGTTGATAAAAGCGGTGCGTAAAATGTCGTATCGCTTGAACAACTCGTTTAAACTCTTTTTTACAGTGTTAACATCCAATTCCCCGTGAAGCCTGTAAAAACGCTGTTCAAAATAAGCAGCAGAGGTGGTCTCCAACATGGCATGGTACATCATCCCTTCCTGCATCGGTGTCAGGGTATAAATATCCTGGATATTGCTTTCTTTACCGTTTTTTCTCATTGTATTACTCCTTTAATAGGTATATTTTAGAAATGGAGTGTTGGCGTATTGGATTATTGGAAGTATCTTTTCTGCATTGTCCCAACATTCCAACCTTCCGTGACATTTTTATTATCTAATCGAACAGAGCATCGATGGATTCGACGGCATCAATGGACAACTCACTATAAGTCAGGTCACTGGGAGTTATTTCTTTCTGTCGACGCTCTGAACAGTAGGCAATGACATGGCCGAGTTTGGCTTTGTAGCATTCAATTAGCATTTCGATGGTTTCTTCCTTGAATTGTTCCTTACTGTAACTGATGGATATGGCCAGTTGTTTCTGTGCCAGGATGCCATGGATGTTCAGTTCATAAGCATTATTCTCTATTGGGCTGGCATTATAACCGACCGACTCTTTTGCCGGTTCAAAGGACATGTGTTCCACATCCACATCAAACTGCCCCAGGTAATTAAAACTGATCTGCGGCCGCAAGTTGAATTGGATATCCGATTTGTGTTCCGGGGCGGTCAGGTATTTCAAGATGCCGTGACCGATACCTTTATGAGGGATCTGGCGCAAGGTCTCTTTGACCTCCTTAATCTGCCGGTCCAATCGGTCGTCATCGGCAGCCGGTAGACAATGGGAGAAATCCAGGAGTACGGGATACCTGGAGGTAAACCAACCAACGGTCCGGCTAATATCGACATCGTTTAAAATATCTTCCCTGCCGTGGCCTTCCAGGGCGATCAGCAGGCGGTCATGGCCGTACTGTTCCTGCACGGCCAGGCCCAGGGCAGTGAGCAGTATATCGTCGATTTCAGTGCCAAAAGCGTCATTTACTTTTGTCAGCAACAGTTCGGTCTTTTCCCGGTCCAGTCGAATAGCGGCCACAGCGGTGTCCTTGATGCGGTTTCTGCCTGTTTCAAAGTCTTTTTTAATGACACCGACGAAGGGGGTGTTTTCCAATTGGAACCAATAGGGAATCTCCTTTAAAAAGGTGGTGCTGTTAGCATATTGGACCAACTGTTCCGACCAGCGTTTGAAGGAATCGGTTTTTAACGGCAATTTGGGAGGATCATCCTTTTTATGGGTACGGTAATGGTGATATAGGTACTCGATATCTTCAAACAATATCCGCCAGGAGATGCCGTCCATGACCAGATGGTGGACAGCGATCAGCAGCCGGTCGCCATCCTTCATGCGGAGTATACCCAGTTTCATGATTGGACCTTCTTCCAGGTTGATACTGGACTGTATTTCATGAACCGCTGCATCCAATGCCTCGGATGCATTTTCACGGTTCCGCAAATCATGGACCCGTACAAAAACGGGATAGTCCGTACCGTGAGCGGTCTGGATGATCTCTTGGTTGTCCCCCCTGGTAAAGGTCATCCGGAGTGCATCGTGGTGTGTTTGAATCTGGGTGAACACCCATCGGGTGATCTCAGGGTCAAAACCTTCGTCAGAGTGCAGCATGAAGGACATATTGTAATGGTGCGGATGCTTCAGGGATTTTTCAAAGAATTCCTCCTGTATGGGCGTTAAGGGAACAGTACCGGTAACAGTTGACTGGTCTGCAGCGGGTCCGGCTTCCCGGACCAGGGGGGCCAGTTGAGAAATGGTAGGATTGAGGAACAGATCCCGCATTTCAACTTTATACCCGGCTTTGGACATGCGGGAAACGATTTGAATGGACTTGATAGAGTCGCCGCCCAGCATAAAGAAGTTGTCCTCGATGCCCACGGGTCTATGGCCCAGGACATTTTCCCAGACGCTGCACAATTCAGTTTCCACGTCGTTCCGGGGTGCGGCATACGCCTCACCGGTGGGCAGGTTTTGATCCGGGGCTGGCAGTGCCGCCCGGTCCAGCTTACCATTGGCGGTTAAAGGGATTTCCGCCACAGGTACATAAAAAGCGGGGATCATGTATTCGGGAAGCAAGCGGGACAGGTGATCTCTTAATGGGTTCACAGCAGGTGCCGGCTCCCCGGTATTGCCACTGACAATGTAAGCGCACAGGTAACGGTCGCCATTGTCGTTGGTGCGATCGATAACGGCAGCGTCTTCGACGTTGGGATGGGTGACCAGGTGGCTCCGAATCTCTTCCAATTCGATGCGGAAGCCTTTTATTTTTACCTGCTGGTCAATGCGGCCCAGAAATCGGATACGTCCGTCAGGCAAACGGCAGGCCAGGTCACCGGTGTGGTATATTGATGCCTCCGGCGGCCAGGGGCTCTTTTGAAAAATCGCCCCTGGACCCCACAAAACTTTTGTTTTTTCTTTTTTATCCTGATCATCCTGGTCAAATTTTTCAGATGTAAATTCAGGGCGGTTGAGATAACCGCCAGCCAGGCAGTCACCGGATATGCATAATTCACCGGCAATACCCACGGGCTGGACCCGCTGTTGGCTGTCCAGGATATAGATGGAGGTGTTGTGAATGGGCCGGCCAATGGTGGGCAACTGGAGATACGAATCGAAACGGTCGAAATCGATCATCTCAGCCACGCAGCCAATGGTGGCCTCAGTGGGTCCGTAATGGTTCATAACCTGGATACCACCGCATATGCGACGGATGGTTTCCACATCTCTCAGGTTGATGGCCTCACCTCCCAGTACCACCAACCGCAGTGTGGAACATTTCTCCACAGAGAAATCCTCACTGTTTACCATTAGGGTAAAGAGTGAAGGGGTGACTTTAATATAAGTGATACGGTTTTCCATAATGTAATTCAAAGCGGTTTCGGGCAGCAGGTAAGTCTCTTTGGCCACCAGGTGCAATTGGGCGCCGTTCACCAGCGACGGGTACACGGCAGTATAGCCCAGGTCATAGGCAAAAGAGGAAACCAGCAGCACCCGGTCCGAGGAAGCCAGATGGGCGGCAGCACTAAACCAGTGCACGTAGTTTACCAGGTTACGGTTATTGAGCAGCACGCCTTTGGGTTTGCCGGTGGTACCAGACGTATAGATGGTGTACACTACGTCGGTGGATTGGCTTACCGGTTCGAGATTGCTGCTTTCGCCAGTATAGAGGTTTTCGTCTTCGAGAGTGAAGGTTTCCCCGTTAAAGGCGGTGCCAATGGTCAGGTGCGCCTGGGTTAGCAGCCAGCGGGTATCGCTGTCTGCCAACATGTAAGCGATCCTTACCTCGGGGAATTCGGGATCAATGGGCAAGTACCCGCCGCCGGCTTTTAATATAGCCAGGATGCCGATTATCATTTCTGCACACGGTTCCGCCATCAGTGCCACAATACTGCCTGCGGTAACGCCTTTCTCCCTTAACCACCGTGCCAGTTGATTGGATTTTTCATTTAATTGGTTATAGGTCATGGTATGGCCCATAGAGCACAGTGCATAGCGGTCACCCGCTCTCTCTGACTGGATTTCGAATAATTGATGAATTGTCACGTCCTTCGGGTAATCGGCAGTTGTATTGTTAAAATCCACCAATACCTGCTGTTTCTCTTCTTCGGACATGAGTGAAAAAGAATCAACAGCAGCACCGGTATCATCTATAAAGTGGTCCAGAACCCGCAGCAGGTGTCCGGAGATGCGGTGGATGTCCGACGCATCATAGATATTGGCGTTGTATTTGAACTCGATGGATATGCTTCGTCCCGGTGTGATCAATAGGTTAAAATCGTAATTGGTCTGGTCAACGGCAGCGGTATTGGATACCTCTGCGTCCATCATCCCCCCGTTGGGCTCCTTGCGGTCCATCATTCCATCCAACTGCTCCACCAGGGGATAATTCTCGAAAACAATAATGTGATTCAAGAGGTTCTGTCTCAAGGGGGTGAGGTTTTGAGCAGAGGCCAGCGGGAAGTGGTGAAAGGGTTCGCTCTCAATGGCCTGGTCCTGGATTTTTCTCAGCAGTTGGTGCAGGGTCGTATCTGGTTGGTATGCGATACGGACAGGTATGGTATTGATGAACAAACCGATCATGGTTTCCACGCCCTCGATTTCAGCGGAGCGGCCGGAGACGACGGCTCCAAACACTACATCTCGGACACGGTTGTAGCGTCCCAGGACGATGGCCCAGGCCACCTGCAGGAGGGTGTTAAGGGTGACATGCTGCCGTGCCGCCAGGGTAGAGAGTGCCTGCCCCTTATCCGGGGCCAGCAGGGACTTGATGTTCCCACGTTTGTATTCGGTATCCCCAGCAGATTTCAGTTCCCCTGCTGTAGGGATACCGACGGCGGTATCGTAATTGGCCAGATAGTGGGTCCAGTAGCTTTCCGCCGCATCCTTATCCTGGCTTTCCAGCCAGCGGATATAGGTTACATAAGGGGTGGCAGGGGGTAATGACCGGGGATTGTTTACCAGGAGTCCCCTGTAAATATCGAAGAACTCCTTAATCAGTATGCCGAGGCACCAGCCATCCATCAAAATATGATGGAAACTCCAGATAAACTCAAAGGTTCGGGGTTCGGTGCGAATGACCGTCAGGCGCATCAATACGTCCTTTGTCAGATCAAATAACCGCTGCTGGTCTTTGGTTTTAAATGCCTCGACATACGCCTCCTGCCACTGCCGGTCCCCGACATGAACTGGAGATTGACTGATATCACGGTAGTGAAAATCGGCCACCTGCTGTTTCTTTACCACTTGAAGGGGCCGGTGGAGGGACTCATGAATAAAACAGGTCCGCAGAATGTCGTAGCGTTTGAACAACTCATTCACACTTTCTTTCACCAATGGTATCTCTATGTTCCCTTGCAGTTGGTAAGACATTTGCATAAAATAGGCGGTGGAGGAGGGGTCGTACAATGCGTGGAAGAGCATCCCTTCCTGCATGGGGGATAAGGGATAGATATCTTTTATCCCTTCCTCCATGGAGGCATCAAGGGCATCCACTTCATCAATGGATAATTGCTTATACGTAAAATCGGCCGGTGTGGGTTGGGTTTCCTGTTGGCTGGAACAGAAATCGATCAACTCGAGTAGTTTTGCTTTATAATTATCCAGCAGCCGTTGGACGGTTTCCTGCTTGTACTGCTTTTTGCTGAAAGTAATGGTTATATGAAGAAGTCTACGGATTACCTGGCCGGAGACATCCAGTTCAAAGTCCCGTTCGCCTTCCGGGCTTTGGTCATCGCCAGCCCACTCCTTTGCCATGGTAAAAGGTATCTCCTTCAGGTCCGTACCGAATTGGCCCAGGTAGTTAAAAATGATCTGCGGCGCCAGGTTAAAGGACATGCCGGTCCTATTGGTATCAGTGGTTAAATATTTAAATATGCCATAACCGATCCCTTTTTGTGGGATTCGGCGCAGCGCTTCTTTCACTTCTTTCACCGGGCGAACCATATCGCCGTTACCACTGCCTTCCGGGAGAATGAATAAGATGGGGAAGAAGGAGGTAAACCAGCCGACGGTTCGATTAATATGGACATCCTTTAAAATCTCTTCCCTGCCGTGGCCTTCCAAAGCGATGAGCAGGCGGTGATGTCCAAAGGTCTCCCTGACACCAAGGAGTAGTGCGGTTAAGAGGATATCGTTAATTTCGCTGTTGAAAGCATGGTTGACTTTTGTCAGCAGCCGTTCGGTCTCTTCTGCGCTCAGGAGGAATTCACAGGAGGCGCTATCCTTTTTATAATTGGTTCCCCCTTCGAAATCTTTTTCTATATGGGGGATGTCACAAGACTCCAACTGAATCCAATAGTCTCGCTCCTTTAAAAAGGCTTCGCTGACGGCATATTGGCTCAATTGCTCCGCCCAATATTTGAAAGAGTCTGTTTTTAAAGGCAATTGCAGCGGTTTTCCCTCCTGGTACTGGCGATTGAGTTGCCCGATATCCTGGGACAGTATACGCCAGGACACCCCATCCACCACAAGGTGGTGGATCACTATCAGGAGGCGGTCCCCATCGTGCAAGCGAAAGATGGCAATCTTCATCAACGGACCTTTGTCCAGGTCAAAGGAAGCCTGGATCTTTTTGGCTGTTTCTGTCAGCGTTTTTTCTGCATCGGGTCGGTTTTGGTAATCGAATACCTGTAGGGAAAAAGGATAGTCGAGCCCATGATTGGTCTGGATCACGGTGCCATTTTCCACATTAATCCTATAGGTCATTCGCAGGGCGTCATGATGTTCCTGGATTTTGGAAAACACCGCCCGCATGGCCTCCTCTGAAAGCCTTTCCTCCGAATGGAGTATCACGGATTGGTTAAAATGATGGCGGTCCGTGATAGGTTCCTGGAAAAAGCGTACCTGTATGGGGGTTAAGGGGATGGTGCCCACAACGGCGGACTGTTCTGCGACGCGTTCCTGTTTTTTAACGTAGGGTGCCAATTCAGCAATGGTGGGATAGTTGAAGATATCTTTCATTTCCACAGTATAACCAGCCTGGTTCATTCGCGAGGAGACCTGGATGGATTTAATAGAGTCGCCGCCAATCACGAAAAAGTTTTCATCGATGCCAACGATTTCCCGTCCCAATACCGCTTGCCAAATTTCCACCAGTTCTCTTTCGATAACGGTATGGGGATGGTGGTATTCCGGAGTGGCCCCGGCAGCGAGACCGACTTCCTCCGGATCCGGTAGTGCCTTCCTGTCGATCTTTCCAAAGGGTGTTAAAGGGAACCCTTCCAATGGGACAAAATAAGTGGGAATCATATAATCGGGCATGGAACGGGATAGGTATTGGGTCAGCATATCCCCCATACCGACCTGCTCAAGCGTCCCGCTGTTGGTGAGGACAACATAAGCACACAGGTATTTTACTCCCCCTGAATCGGTTTTCGCGGTCACAACGACCTCTTTGACATGTTCCTGAGCCGACAGTTGGCTCTCTATTTCTTCCAATTCGACCCGGTACCCTCGAATTTTTACCTGGAGGTCGATACGCCCTAAAAATTCGATGCTTCCGTCCGAAAGCCATCGGGCCAGGTCGCCAGTTCTATATAAAGCTGAATGATGAGTGATGAATGATGAATGATGAGAACCCTCTACCCATTCTTTTTTATCATGATAATCCTGGTAATCCTGAAAATCGTTGTCAAACCGTTCTGTCGTCAGTTCTGTGCGGTTCAAATATCCACGGGCTACACCGGCACCGGAAACACATAATTCCCCCTGCATTCCGACAGGGACAGGGGTGAATGCCGCATCGAGTATATAAATCCGGACGTTTCCAATGGGCTTCCCGACAACAGCGATATTGTCTTGCGACAGCTCGGGATTTACAGTGGCACCGACGCTGGTCTCTGTGGGGCCGTATTCATTAAACAGCTGTAATGAGGGAATTTTCTTCCGGCTTGTTTCAACCAACTGTGCAGAGGTCTTTTCACCGGCTAGAGTAACAAAGCGCATGCTGGTGAGGTACTCAGTCCTGGGAGTATCCAGGAGCAATTCATACATACCGGGAACAATGGTTGCATTGGTCACGCCCGCCTTCTTTATGGTTTCTCTTATAAAATCATAATCCTTGTTCTTTTCAGCGGGAACCAGTACCAGTTTTCCACCGGAAATAAGGGGTGGATAAAAATTGGCAGCGAATCCATCAAATGCATAGGAAAGCAATTGCAGCATAACATCGTCCTCTGAAAAACGGTAGAAAGAGACCCTCCAGGAAGCAAAATTGGCAATACCGTGATGCTCAACCGCCACCCCTTTGGGTTTACCAGTGGTACCGGAGGTGTAGATGACATAAGCAAGACTATCGGAATGTTGAATGATGAATTGGTCCGATGAATGATGAATATCTTTTTTATCTTTACAGTCTTCTAGGTATATAATTTCCTTTTTAAATATGATTCTTTCGGATAAATTCTGTAGGGTTCGTGTAGTCACCAATATCCCCGTATTGCTGTCCATTAGTATATAATCGATTCGATCCTGCGGGTATTCGGGGTCAATAGGCAAGTAGGCGCCTCCTGCTTTCAATATTCCCAGTATTCCTACGGCCATCTCAACGGAAGGTGTTACCATCAGGGCGACAATGGAATCAGGCCCGACACCTTTTACCCGCAATAGATGGGCCAATTGATTGGATTTCTCATTTAAATCGTTATAGGTAAGGGCACAGCGCAGAGCACGTATAACGGCAATCTTATCCCCTGTCCTCTCTGCCTGCTCTTCAAATAATTGGTGGATGAGTGCGGCACCGGGATATTCTTGACCTGTATCGTTAAAATCCACCAGGACCTGCTTTCTATCCTCTTCCGACAGCAAAGATAACTCTTCAATTGCAGGATTTTCCAGCTCAACACCCTGCAGAAAGAGGTATTCCATTTGACGGCCGATGCCAGTGATAAACTGGGGATCATAGGCATTGGCATTAAAATCCATTCGTAAGACAAATCGGCTGTTCCCTCCCGGAATCAAGAGTAAATTAAGATCGTAATTGGATTGTGCAAAGGTTTTGATTTCCGTCACCCTGAAGTGTACCTCTTTATCACTTCTGGCAAGGCCTTCGATACGTTCTCCCAGTGGTATGTTTTGGAAAACGGTCACATGATCAAAGATATTGTGTTTCTGGCTGCTGTTTGCTTGAATGTCTGCCAGTGGGTAATAATGATAGGGTTCACTGGCCAGCACGTTTTTCTGGAGGTCTTGCAGCAGTTGGACCAAGGGAGTATCGGATTTAAATCGAATCCGCAATGGGATGGTATTGACAAACAATCCCACCATGGTCTCGATCCCCTCGATTTCGGATGGCCTGCCAGAGACCACCGTGCCAAAGATCACATCCTCTTTGCCGGCATACCGGGCCAGAAGGATTCCCCAGATACATTGAACCAGGGTATTCATGGTCACCTGCAGGTCCACTGAAAACTGGATTAACCGGCGGGTGATATCCGGGTCCATCTCCACCGAAATCCGTTGTGTTTCATAAGCGTCCTCTTTTCGCCAGCCTGGTTTCCGGGGGATCGAAGCCACTTCATTATAGTCGGCCACATAATCTCTCCAGTAATGTTTTGGCCGAACTTTATCCTGTCTTTCTAGCCAGCGGATATATTGACTGTATGGGACCACCGGTGGTAATTGGGCAGGTTTTCCATCCAACAAACTCCTGTAAATCTCGCTGAACTCAGAGATCAAAATCTCGATACACCATCCATCCATCAAAATGTGGTGGTGACTCCAGATGAACTCATACTCCGTATCACTGAGTTTCAACACCGCCACCCGCATCAATACATCCTTTGTCAGGTCAAAAACGTTTTTCCTGTCTTTTTCTCTAAAATCAATAATATATGATTCTTTGTCCTTCTTTTGGGAAATATCCTCGTATACAAAATGAACGGTCCTCTCTTTTAATACGATCTGGAGCAGTTTTTCCGATTTTTTCCGGCTGAATACCGTTCGCAAGATATCATACCGTTTAAACAATTCATTCAGGCTCTTTTCCACCAGTTCTATATTCATACTTCCGTGGAGCCGGTACGAGGTCTGTTCAAAATAGGCAGAGGAATTCGGTTCATATAGGGCATGAAAAAACATTCCCTCCTGCATGGGAGATAATGGATAGATGTTCTGGATACTCTCTTTGCTAAGCATGTTTTTCTCCTACTTTTTTAGTCAAAAAATGAATCCAATTCTTCAACTGTCAATTCTTTGTAATCCATATCGCTGGGTGTCAGCTCCTTCTCTTCCCGTTCCGAACAGAAGGTAATGACTTGTTTCAGTTTTGTTTTAAAATGATCCATTAATGTTTCAGTGGTATGGGTCTTGTATTGCTTTCGGTTATAGGCGATAGATATGGAAAGGCGGTTCCTTGAGATGATCCCTGAAACCTCCAGTTCAAATCCCTGTCGATTATACGGGTTGGCCGTCTGGCCTGGTGACTCCGCAGAAATTTCAAAGGATTTTCCTCCCAGGTCAGCATCAAATTGCCCCAGGTAGTTGAAACCGATGCGCGGCTTATGTATAAATTCAATATCCCCCTTATGCTCCGACGGGGTTAAATATCTCAAAATTCCATAACCGAGACCTCTATTGGGCAATCGGTGCAAATGGTCTTTAACTTCTTTAATCTGACGAGCCAGGTTTTCTGCATAAGAGAGGTCCAATACCATCGGGAATAGCGTCGTGAAACATCCCACGGTTCGAGTGACATTCACTGGTTTGAAAATTTCTTCCCTTTCATGACCTTCCAGGCCGATTAGAAATCGATCCAGTCGGAAGGTTTCCTTGAGAGCCAGGCCCAGCCCTGTCAACAAGATATCATTGATATCTGTACCAAAGGCGTCATTGACATTGGTTACCAATTGGTGGGTTTCCTTTTCATCCAGGCTAAAGGAGAGTTGATGGGCATCTATTTCATTGGGAATCTCAAAATCCACGGGTAGGGGGGATACGTGAGTGTTTTCCAACTGTTTCCACCAGGTTTTCTCTTCCAACAGGAATTCGCTGTTGGCATATTCTGTTAACGTTTCTGCCCAGACTTTAAAGGAATCGGTTTTTTTGGGCAATTCGAAGGTATCTCCCCGTTTATTTTCTTTGTACTGGTTGTAGAGGCTGTTTATATCTTCGAAGAGTATGCGCCATGAGATGCTGTCGATCACCAGGTGATGAGCCACGATTAGCAACCGATCGCCGTCATCCAGGTGGAAGAGTCCCAGTTTCATTAACGGTCCGTTTTCCAGGTCAATGGAGGCCTGGATATCATTGGCCTTCTTTTCAAGGGTTTCAACCGCTGTTTCCTGGCCGCGGAGATCATTGACTTCGAGCGAAAGTGGCATTTCCAATCCCTGGTTGGTTTGAATAACGGCTCCCCCTTCTTCTATTTTGTATGTCATACGGAGTGTGTCATGATGGGCCTGTATCCGGGTAAAAATTTCCCTTACTGCTGCTTCCTCGAATCCTTGTCTGAAATAAAGCAACACTGCCTGGCTAAAATGGTGGGGATCTGTTTTATGATTCAGGAAAAAATGTTTCTGTATCGGGGTTAAGGGTATGATTCCTTTCACACTGGATTGGTCTGCCGCGCGTTCCAATTCTGTTACCCAGGGCGCCAATTGGGATATGGTGGGATACTGGAAAATATCGGTCATCTCTACCTTATAACCGGCCTTATTCAGTCGGGATAAGATCTGGATAGACTTCACTGAATCGCCTCCCAGCCCAAAGAAATTTTCATTGACTCCGACTTTCTCCTTGCCCAGTACACCCTCCCATATTTCAGCTAATTTTTTCTCTATATCGGTTTCCGGTGCCACATATTCAATGGCTTGCCTGGTGGTGGTGGTATCCGCCGGCTCTGGTAACGCGAGGCGGTCTAACTTTCCATTGGGATTGAGAGGCAGTTTCTCCAACCTTACAAAATAAGAAGGAATCATATATTCTGGCAGTTCCATGGCTAAATAATCCCTCAGTTCAGTGGGAGTGAGTTCCAGGTCTGATACAACATAGCCGCAGAGCTGGGTATCGGAGGTTTCCTGATCGACTTTTACAGGATTTACGACTGCTTCTTTTATTTTACTATGGGCTTGCAAATGGGCTTCGATTTCTCCCAGTTCAATTCGCAGTCCCCGAATTTTTATCTGGTGGTCCATTCGACCGATAAATTCGATGGTACCGTTGGGCAGCCACCGGACCAGATCGCCCGTACGGTATGTTCGTCCTCCAACAAACAGGGGAGCAAGCCCCCCTCTCCCTACTGGAAATTTATCAGATGTTAGGTCAGGATTATTCAGGTAGCCCCTGGCCACTCCGGCACCGCCAATGTATAATTCACCTTTCACTCCAATGGGGGCCAGGGTATTGTTGGGCTGAAATATGTAACACTGAACATTGGCAATGGGCTGTCCCAGTGTCACCCTTGCTTCCGAACATTTCTCCATCAGGGCATCGATGGTGGTTTCAGTCGGGCCGTATTGGTTGTACAATGGGTAGCCCTTTTTAATGATCTGATTCTTCCAATCTTCTTCCAGTTTCTCACCGCCAGATATAACGGTTCTCAAACTTTCCAGCGGTTCCTCATCCTCCAGCATATGTTTTAAGGCACCTGGAATAAAATTGAGGATATGGATTTGATTTTCCTTTACAAATTTTCTGAAGGTCTCTTTATCTGCTGTTAACTCCCGTTTCCCGATATAAAGCTCTGCGCCGTGAAGTAGTGTGCTGAAAATCTGCTCCACACTGGGGTCAAAGGTATAATTGGTCAATTGGATGACCCGCATATCAGACTGTACATTGTAAGTTCGGGCAAACCAGGTCAACACATTGACAACATTCCGGTGGTCGATAATAACCCCTTTGGGTTTACCGGTGGAACCAGAAGTAAAAACAATATAAGCCATATCTAAGGATTGAATGGTGGGCTCTAAATTCTTTACGGATTTCTGGGATATTATTTTTTCCAGTGTATCCAGCAGCAGTAGTCCCCTGGCACCGCCAGCGGCACGAGGTAAAAAGACAATGCCATCGATAGTTCGCAGTTCTTCTTCTGCCGGTAATTGACCCCCACTCTTTATGATTTTGGAAATGATATCACAGAATGTCCATTCCCCTTCACTGATGACCAACAGGTCGATATTTCTATCCTGGATAAGGGTATCTGGATTACGAGTGGCATAGGGACCTCCGGCAATGATAGGACCCTCAAATCCCCACTGCCGCACCAATCCAATGGTCTTATGGAAAAAATCCCTGTAAAAGGTTAATGAACGTACCCCAATCACATCGGGGTTAAACTCATCCAACTGGCTTTTTAATTCTTCATAACTATCGAAATCGATGCGGGATTTTAATATCTTTCCATTGATTTTTTCTCCCAATTGTTCTTTCAAATAAGTCATGATATACATGGTGCCCAGCGGCGGCTCCACCACATCGTATAACATATCGGTATCATGGGTGAAATACTGGGTGAGATCCAATAATAATACCCGCAGCGCATTCTCTGAAGGCTTATGAACAGGAAAATACTCCCGCAGCTTCTGATTTAAATCGGGAACATTAAAAGCCTCCTCTTCCTGGAAGGTATCCATTTGCAATTCCTCTGCCTGGATGCCCGCCAGCTCCAGGATATCTTCAACGGTTTCGATATTAAAAGGCAGGTAACTGTCATATTTCTGAATAATCTCGTCTTCTGTTAATACCTTTGCCTGGAAGGGCAGCACATGAAGCAGCCGCTCTTTGGATAAGAAATAATCGTTGAGGAAATCCATCTGGTACTGTTTTGTAAACCGTGGGTCAAACGGAGAGGTGGGAGATAATTCATGAAACGCCATATCTTCACACCTTAAAATATCTTCACGATAAACACCGTGCTGCACTGCCAGGTCTGCCATTTCTGTGCCCGGATAGATTTTTAATATAAATATATAAGGGAAATGAACCCATTTGAGGCTTTTGATAAAGTCCATGGTCATGTGGGCTTCTTCTTCGGTTTCAGAGGGGAAGCCGTGCATGGTGAAGAGTTCCAGTATCACCTGGGGGTGTTTT